>Ga0209541_10005970_pt1 | contig 21011 bp, 25 predicted proteins | sample RifCSPlowO2_01_FD_184027 | JGI IMG/M metagenome (GOLD analysis project Ga0209541, IMG submission 184027) | Groundwater microbial communities from Rifle, Colorado - Rifle CSP2_plank lowO2_0.1 (SPAdes) (version 2) | ecosystem: Environmental > Aquatic > Deep subsurface > Groundwater | place... | reverse complement strand
GTCTATCAAAGATGGCATGATAACCATGCAGGTGGACGGTCTGGTTAAAGCCCTACGCGGGCAGACAACCATAGAAGAAATCCTGCGCGTAACGAGCGAAAAGTAGAATATGAAATTTGACTATACTGCTACCAATAAAGACGGCAAGACCGTGCAAGGCATAGCCGATGCGGTAGACCGAGCCGGTCTGATTGCCATGCTTCATAAGCAAGAACTCCGTCCGGTAGTTATCAAGCTGGCTGGTGCGAGCAACACCAAAAAAGGCCGCAGCAAAAAAGTTAAACTCAAGGAGTTAGTCATATTTACCCGACAGCTTTCTACCATGATTTCGGCAGGCGTCCCGCTGACCAGATCTTTATCCACCATGCAGAGCCAGACCGAAAGCAAGTACTTCAAGGAGGTAGTGGGCGGCGTTACAAAAGACATTGAAAGCGGTATATCTTTGGGTGATGCATTTGCCAAATACCCCAGTGTTTTTTCAGAGGTTTATATAAATATGGTAAGGGCCGGAGAAGCTGGCGGTATCTTGGATGAAATTCTCAAACGCCTAGCTTCTCAGGTGGAACAGGATTCTATGATGCGCAAAAAAATCAAAAGCGCCATGATGTACCCCATAGTTATTTTTAGTATCACCATTGTAGCGTTTTTTGGCATCATGATTTTTGTTATTCCCAAAATTGCCAAAATCCTCAATGATCTGGGCGGGCCAGATGCCAAACTGCCAATTTATACGCAAGCAATGTTGTCTATGAGCTCCTTTATGCAGCACAATGCCGTTGTAGTAGGAATAGTTGCGTTTACTGGTATTTACTTTATAAGACGCTATATTAAAACGCCGGGAGGCAAATACAAGTTCCATGCATTGCTTTTGCGTACGCCAGTACTCAAGGGTCTGGTTACCAAAATTGCCATAGCCCGTTTTGCACGAACTTTTGGCTCACTCATGTCCGCAGGTGTAAGTGTACTGGATGCTTTGCAAGTCACCGGCGGAGCAATTGGCAATAAAGTTATAGAGGCCGAGCTCAAAGAAGCCGCCAAAGCCGTCAAAAATGGCAAATCGCTCAGCGCACCCATTAGCGCCAGCCCGCACTTCCCGGCAATTGTTGGACAAATGCTGGCAATTGGCGAAGAAACCGGCCAGATTGACACAATATTGGTCAAAGTAGCCGATTTTTATGAAGAAGAAGTGGAAACTATGATTGATGGGCTAAGTGCCTTGATTGAGCCGCTCATGATAGTCGTACTTGGTAGTATTGTGGGCGTTATAGCAGCCAGTGTTATGGGCCCAATAGCTTCGTTAAGCAAGAATATCGGGAACTAACATGCTGACACTAGTCAATAAATCTGGGGGGTTCACGCTTGTAGAGATAGTGCTTGCCTGTGTAATTTTTCCTCTTATTGTTGTTGGCTTATCAAACGGTTACGACGCAATTCGTCGTTCTTATACTATCTCTAAGCAATTAAACGAGATGTATGCCGTACTCAGCGCCTGCCCAGAAATTGACCGAGCGCTGGAATACAATTCCATAACAAGCTCCACCGACTGCTTCCCAAACAACATTTTTGAGTCAGAGGGCGGCGGCAATGTAGCCAACATAACATACACCCCAACTCTGACCGTCACCGATACCAGCGCGTTGCCAGGAGACGATCCGCTCAGCACCGTACCTGATTCAAAAGTTATAAATATAAGTGTCGCGTTTCAAAAAACCCCGACGGCAACCATGCAGCTTAGGATGCTTATAACTAGAAATGGTATTGGACAGCAATGAAAAAACTGGACAATAACGGCCTAACACTGCCCGAACTATTGGTGGTAATTTTTGTCAGCGGGTTATTCACGGGATTATTATTGTTTTTCATGATCAGCTATTGGCGCTATGGCTTGATGTTGGAATCAGATCTGGACACCCTGACAACTCGCTTGAACGCAGGTGATTATTTGCGGGAAAACATCAACCCAGCCAGCGGATTTATTATCCAAAACAGCATTCCCGATTCCAACACGGCCAATCCAGACCCAGCCATATCGCCGGCCGAATATTGGCTGCCTATACATGCTGTTCCAAGCACAATTAGCATTGGATCACCCGGTACTAAAACTTCATTAATATATTTTAGACGACCCAGCGTCAATACTTCTGGGGTTGTCGTTATGAATGGCACCCAGCCCTATGAGGACGAATTTGTATTATATATGGACGGTAGCACTCAGAAGTTGATGTCTAGAGTTTTGGCAAATCCATCGGCGGCTAGCAATCGGCTAAAAACAAGTTGTCCGGCGTCACTGGCCACCATTGCCTGTCCTGCCGATCGTGAAGTTGCAATTAACGTCGCTTCTATAGAAATGCGTTATTTTTCTAAAACAGGCAACCTGATTGACTATACCTCCTCTACCGACCCCGTAACTGGTGCCTATACTGGCCCAGATTTCCCGGTGGTGGAGGTTGTAGAATTCAAAATCAACCTAACCCGAAAACCTGGGTTTCAAAAGACCAATGCAACCGTAAATAGCACGGTCATACGTGTGGCCATTAGGAGTTAATGATGACAAATAAAATTCCAAGCAAACAACATACTCGTCAAAACGGCTCAGTAATCGTTTCTATTTTGGTTATTACCTTGTTTCTATCTATCATAATTACCAGTCTAATTGTACTGGCCAATGCCAATCTTACCAGAGCCCGGTCGCGAATATTTTTGCTACAGGCGCAGTATGCTGCCGAATCTGGTGCTGATGCCTCCATAGCTCAGTTCAATGCGGGGAACGATGCTTATACTGGATCTGCCACGGAAGTAACTGTACTGACTGATGCCCGATACAAATCCACCTACACCATGAGTGTGGCGGCGGGCGCAAACAGCAAACAAAAAATTATTACTGCAGTGGGTAGAGTGTACGTACCAGCCGATGCTACTACCGCCAGCTTTGTCCGCACCATAGAGGTTGTCGCTGAACGCACTGCTGCAAGTACAAGCTCATCAATGTTAAGCCGAAATATTATCCAAACAGCTAGTAGTGTAAAAGACATAAAAGCCTTGGACATTTTTCTAAACGGCTATATTGAAATGAATAAAAATACCACAAACCTTATTGCCGAAAACATTACTGTCGCAGGCAAAAATACAAGCGCCAGTAACTGTTCCATTGGAGGCACTGGCAATTTAGAAAAACCCGCTAGTTTTGTTACGCCTGGGCAGACCAAGACCAAACTTACTCTTGCCTACAACAACTGCATAAGCCCACCGGGGAATAGTTCTGACAGTGATTTTGACGTTTTGGTGAATCAAACCAATATCAATAAAATACAGTCAACTCTTATCCCCTTTGCTCAGTTTATGGATGGAACGTATCAGAATGCACCAGGGGGCTGCAATGATTGGACAACGGGTTCGTTCCCGCGCGATATACCCAGTACTGGCAATACCAAAAAAACTCATTACCCGGACAGCGCCAGTAATATAAGCAGTTCCTGTGGCAGCTCAGGCGACCTGACACTAGACACTGGTCAATATAATATTAAAGATCATGCTCATATTCGGGCTAACTTATGCGCTGCAACTGCTTGCACCCCGATTTTTTATAATCCAGATGCTGGTGCCGCTGGTATCAAGTTCGTGTTTATTGAGGGTTCTGTCAATTTTGACAGTCTTACCACAGCGGCTGGGAGCGGGCCGATTGTTTTTGTAACCTACGGGGCAGACCCAGCGTCCAAAGCCAGTTTATGCCCATTGGGTGGATCATTTTATTTGGGCAACGGCGGCAACACTTCAGCACCGGCAGCTTATCTACTAGCCCAAAATGGGTTGTGTTTTGACAAAACCAAGTTTGACACCGCCCCCGCGCTTGGTGGTTTATCTGGGAAAAATATCTATATTGCCACTAATTCCGGTACTCCGTTTGATTTAGGAATGGATACCAGCTTCCCTGTCAGCTCAATACCAATTGACCTTGCATGGCGGGCGGCGCGATATCGCCGTCTCTAAGTGCTGAAATATGCTATAGTAACGGTTAAGCTAATATGCTTTTAATGGGCAAGCATGAATAACACATATTTTTATCAAGACAAACCAGTTTTCGGCCTAGACATTGGCTTTTCTAGTCTGAAAATCATGCAACTTAGTGTACAAAACAACCGCCAAACAATCATCGGCTATGGCGTAGCTAGTTTTGACTCTGCGGCTATTGTTGACGGTGTTATTACTAATCCAGAAGTTATTGCCAAAGTCATCTATGAGCTTTTTGAAAAAAATCTAGTTGGGGATATTACTACTCGGCGTGTCGCTGTGGCCGTCCCAGCCGCCCGCACATTTACCCGCACTATTACTTTGCCCGCTCTCAATAACAAAGACTTAGCCGATGCGGTTCGCTTAGAAACAGAGCAATATGTTCCCGTACCTATAGATGAGCTGTATTTTGATTATTCCACCATCAGCAAAACAGACAAAGAAATAGAAGTGCTGGCAGTAGCCGTGCCAAAAAAGCTCGTAGATTCATACGTACAATTAACATCGCTGCTTGGGTTAGAAGTCGTAGCTATTGAAACAACCATTAATGCAGAAAGCCGATTATTTAAGCAGGCCGAACAAAGTGACGTGCCTACTGTGCTGATTGACCTTGGGTCGCTTTCATCCGACATCACAATTTACGATGATGGCATCGTTGTGACCGGCACTGTTATGGGTGGCGGAGACAGTTTTACAAAAACTATATCTGAGGTGCTTGGGGTTACGAAAGCCGAAGCTCACGTCATCAAAACCAAATACGGTATGAGCAAAAGCAAAAAGCAAGACGAAATCATCGCCGGTCTCAGGCCCCAGCTTGACCAAATGCTCAAAGAAATTCGCCACATGATTCGCTATTATGAGGAACGTTCGGGATCAAAGCTCAAAATCGGTCAGGTAGTGACCATGGGTGGCGGCGCAAACATCCCAGGGTTATCCGAGCATATGACAAACCTTTTGCGGTTACCAGTACGCATGTGCGACCCATGGCAACACCTAGATTTTCATGGCTTGCAGCCGCCTAACAGTGTAGAAAAATCTATGTATGTAACTGTTACAGGACTGGCGTTAATGAATCCTAAGGAAATATTTTCATGATTGTTCCTATACCTTCTTCAATTATGCTGCCAGGAGGCGAAGCCTCATGATAAATTTATTGCCTCTAGGTGTCAAAGAAAATATTACATTTGCTCGCCGCAATACGCTGCTCAGAAAGTGGGTTTTTGCTCTATTTATCGCTGTCATCGGCGTGCTAGGTATTGTAACTGCCGGCCACATATATCTTCAGGGCTCAATCAATTCATACACAGCAAGCGTAGAGCGTGGCAAAGAAGAATTAAAGGCCCAGAAACTAGAAGAAACTCAAGCAAAAGTCCAGGATTTAACCAGTAGCCTAAAGCTCGTCGTTCAGGTTCTGCAAAGAGAAATATTGTTTTCTAAATTAATAGAACAAACGGGCGCAGCCCTGCCTAGCGGATCGGTATTGACCAATCTAAGTATTAATAAAACTCAAGGCGGCATAGACCTGCAGGCAGCCGCAACCGATTATCAAACCGCTACTCAGGTCCAGCTCAATCTCCAAGATCCCAAGAACAAGATTTTTGACAAAGCCGATATTATCAATATCCAGTGCCTTACCGCAAAGTCTGCCGAATCTGACCCTCTGAAAAGTTTATATCCATGTACTGTCCAGCTCAGAGCATTGTTTGCCAAAAATAATTCCTTTTCATTCATCACCTCGACAACTGGGAGTGCAAAACCATGAAAAAGATGAATTCCAAAATAGCTTTCTTTATTATGCTGGGCATTGTCGGGCTAATGGGTGCGGCGGTAATAGGAGCTGTCATACTTGGTGATATTTTCCTGCATCAACAATCAAACAAGCTCGTAGAGTTGAAGCTAGACAGTCAGGTCTTAGAGGCACAACAAATTTCACTAACTCAGGCCAAAAAAGATCTACTCAAATATAGCGAACTAGCCACTATTGCCAAGCAAATCGTCCCACAAGACAAAGATCAAGCCCGCGCAACCCGTGAGATCATTCTGCTTGCAGACCAAGCTGGTGTCAAAATTTCTGCCATCAACTTCCCCGCATCAACACTTGGCCAATTGCCTGCCAAGACATCCACCCCGCCTACAGACACCCCAGTAGCAAAGACCGTAACGCCTACTATTACTCAAGTCAAGCCGGTAGACGGTATCAAAGACCTCTATCAATTAGACATTATAGTAGCATCGGACACAGCTAGCCCAGCTTCGTACCCCCGTCTCATAGATTTCCTTGGTCGGCTAGAAAAAAACCGCCGAACCGCCCAAGTCACCCAGATTTCCATCCAACCAGATTCTAAAAACCGTACATTACTTAATTTTACATTAACCATTACTCTATACTTAAAACCATGAAGTTAAATATCAAAGAAATATTGGCTAAAATAACCCCCGCGTTGCAACTTGTAAGGCGTTACGTTGTATTTATTTTCTTAATCATTCTGCTTTTTATACTATGCTTCTTTGTTTTCCGTATAAATACATTTAGCCACATGACGCCTACAGAGGATGCCGTGAGTGCAAAACTACAAACTGTCCAAAGACCACGAATAGACCAAACTGTCTTGGACAAAATACAAGAATTACAAAATCAAAATATACAAGTTCAGTCTTTGTTTAATGACGCTCGCAATAATCCATTTAGTGAGTAGCTAAAATTTTAACTTAATTAGTTACCATATTTTGTTAAATTTCGTTCGTGCGCACCAACAATATCTTTTGATGCCATGTATGGGTCGGGTGTGTAGGTAAAGGTGTAGTTTTGTTGCTCTCCGGCAGTTTCTATAACCAAAGTACCGTAGTTAAATAGCCTAGCAAATAACCCTTTTTGGGAAACTGTTACATCCTGGATGTCGCCTATGCTTAGTTGTGAAATTTTGCGGTCAAAGATTGTTTTGTATAGTAATTGGGCTATTTTTTCTGAAGTGACTAACACTACATTGCTTTTATAAAGATAGGCTCCGATCATTGTCATGACAACTGAAGCGATTATCAATACACCTCCTAAAACAGCCACGTATGGTTGGATAGCACTAAGATCAACGCCAGTCCCTAGTTGATCTCCTTGAGCAAATGCAGTAACGGCCATTGTGACTGTCAATAATGCCAATGTCACTAACGTACCAATAAAATATATAACAATAAGACCGAATGGGTGTTTTCTGATCTCGCTTACAAGCTCCTCGTTTTTATCAAATTCTATTCGCTTGAATACTTCTTTGGCATTTCGGGATAATTGGCTGGGGTCCATGTGTGACATGGCTTTATTATACCAAGCTTACTTGATTGCCATTATTTTGCTTTTTGCCAAGATGTTTGTAAGCTTTTTGGGTTACCCGCCGGCCTCTGGGCGTACGCTCCAGCAGACCTATCTGCATCATGTACGGTTCGTAAAAATCCTCTATTGTGGTTCGTTCGTCCCCTGTCAGCGCGGCAATGGTATCCAAGCCGACAGGTCCGCCATCGTAATGTTCTATCACCGCTTCCAGCACCCGTCGGTCAGCCGGATCTAAGCCTAAGCTATCAATTTCCAGTAATGCCAATGCTTGATTGGCAATACTCTGATCAATAATCCCATCGCCATTTACATCAGCAAAATCTCGCACCCGCTTGAGTAGCCTGTTGGCAATGCGTGGTGTCAGCCGAGCTCGTTCGGCCAAATGTTCTGCTGCTTCTTGGCTAATTTTAACTTTTAATATAGACGCTGCCCTGACAATAATCTGGGCTATTTCAGCTCTGGTATAAAACTCCAGCCGGTGCTGTAAACCAAACCTATCGCGCAGCGGTGCCGCCAAAGCACCTGTCCTTGTAGTTGCTCCAATAAGTGTGAACTTGGGCAAATCCAGTCGTAAGCTTCGGGCGCTGGGGCCTTTGCCAAGCATAATATCCAGCTTGAAATCTTCCATGGCGCTATACAAAACCTCTTCCACGCTGCGATGCAACCTATGAATCTCATCAATAAACAATATATCCCCGTCCTGCAGGTTAGTCAGCAAACTAGCTAAGTCGCCCGCCCGCTCAATAGCTGGGCCACTAGTGATGCGAATATTAGCTCCCATTTCGTTGGCAATAACACTAGCTGTGGTGGTTTTGCCGAGCCCGGGCGGTCCATACAACAAAACATGATCTACTGGCTCGCCGCGTTTTTTGGCAGCTGCGATGGCTAGTTTAAGGTTTTTGACCAACCGTTCCTGTCCAATATAACTAGCAAAGTCTCTGGGCCGAAGCGTCATCTCCAGCTCTTGTTCCTGCGGGTCATCATCTGGAACTGCGCTTTGTACAATCCGTTCAACAGTCATATATAAAACCTACGGTTTTCTGTAGTTGGTAGGGAATTCATTTGTTGCCCTTTAATGCTCGCTTAACGCGGTCTTCTGTGGAAAGTTTTTCATCTATATTTTGTAGAGCAATAGCCGCGTCTTGGGCAGAAAATCCAAGAGTTACCAGCGCCTGCAAAGCCTCATCTTGTAAGTTTGCGCCCTGCAAAAAATCTGTCGCGCCATCACTACTTACCAACCCTACCTTGTCCTTCAAATCTACCACTACGCGTTCCGCCACCCGCTTGCCTACACCACTGGCTGATTGTATATATTTAGTATCACCAGTTGCGATTGCAGTACGAACGGCCGCTGCCGAACCAACACCCAATATATTTAAAGCCATTTTGGGCCCCACGCCGTTGACTTCTAGAAGCTGCTCAAACAATTTTTTGCTGTCTAGGGAGCTGAAACCATACAAATCGTAATTGTTTTCCCGGATATGTTCATGCACATATATCTTGGTCAGCGAACCAACATCTATTTGACTAAGGTCTTCATTGGTTACCAGCAGTCCATAGCCCACGCCGCCCACTTCCAATATCAGTAGCTCAGACAGTTTTTCGGCAACCGTGCCAGTTAGTGTGGAAATCATTTATTTAATTATCTCACACAAAGTGTCGTCTTGACTCTAAAGATATGGTAAACAGTAATTCCCAATGAACCAACTGACATCAAATTGACAAATTATGCTAGTGAAGTTATGGCTTTTTATGAAAATAAGCGTTATCATTACAAAGAATATGTAAATTATTAAAGGGCCTGCCAGGTGCCGCCAGACAACTCAAACAACCCACCAGAAGCGCCAACAGAGACACCCCCCCCTGAGGTCAAGCCTTTGAGGCCGGACTCAAGCTTTAATACGCAGCAGGAACGCAGATGGCATCGCAAACGGCTACTCTCTAGAATTAGCCTGTTTTTAATATTGGTGCTGCTGGCTGGCGGCATATATACGTATGCTAATCGTAATGATCTAGCAAAGTTGGGGCGTCGTGATAAGGACAGCGCGATATCCCGTTCAGCCCCGTCGGAAGCAATTGTCAGCCTAACGCCAACCGGTATTATTCCGGCCACCGTAAGTATTAGACAGGGTGGTAACGTAACTTGGACCAATACCGATACGGCTGATAATTCTCTGGACTTTATTGGCCACGAGGACTTTAACAGCGAGGTCTTAAAGCCAAATGACAGTTTTAATCTAACCTTTGATGAACCGGGAATTTATAACTACAGCGGCACCGCCAACAAAACTTTTACCGGTACGGTTATAGTAGAGTAAAGTATATTTAACAAAGTCAAGAACAATGAGAGCAAACAAAGCAAAGAAAACCATGAAACAGCTAATCCATTACCGCCACAACAAAAAGATCCTACTTGTTTTCGTAGTCCTATTCGCCTCAGCTGGAGCATATATGCTGCTACAGAGCAGGGCTGCTACTACTGTTAAAGGAGAATCATCAACCTCCACAGTAGAACCGCGGCTATTGACTGATCCCAATGTCCTATGGGTTGGTACTTTTGATGACCCGAACTGGGAAGACCTCTGGGGTTTATCTTTTTGGAATGCCAAGGCCAACACTTCAGTTAATACTTTTTCTGGTATTAGCGACCAAGGCAAAGCCTTTCGTGGCGTTACGCCAACCAATTCGCAGCTAGGCTTCGGTGTTATGGCCGGCTTTGTCAACATGGGCCCAGGCACTGGTGCTGGCATACCTGAGCAAGAAGTAGCTCACCTGCGCTACCGAGTAAATTTCCCGTCTGATTACGTCTGGACTAATGCCAGCGGCGGCGGCCATGGCAAGTTGCCCGGCCTAGCCGGCAAGGCTACAGGTGGAGAAGCTTGGGCGGTCAGCGGCGGCGGCAAGCGCTGGAATGGCACCACTATGATTAATCGTCTAGAAGATCTGGAGAAGGCCGACGGCTGGTCAGCCCGCTTGCTTTGGATGAAAGATAAGGGTGCCACTGTCTATCTGTACACGCCCGATCGCTACGGCAAAGTCTCTGGCACCCCCGGCACCGATACTTTCCGGGCCTTTGGCACCGCTAACCGGCTAAAGACTGACCCCTATAATTCTGCAAGCGCTAATATGCAGTTCAGCACCGGCTGGAACACTATTGAAGAGTCCGTCAAGATGAATACCCCCGGAGTAGCCAATGGCGAGCTGAAGATCTGGATGAATGGCAAGCTTGGCCTAGATATGAAAAACATTATGTTCCGAAGTTCATTGCGTCCTAACCTAAAAATCACTCAAGCTTGGTGGACATGGTACTATGGCGGCCCAACCACCGATTACCCAGACAGGAATTCTTACGTTTATTTTGATGACGTAGCCGTCTCCAAAGCCTATATAGGCCCCCGCCAAGCTGGCTCCACTACTCCACCTCCCAACCAGCCGCCAGTGCCTAACATCACGCCAAGCTTTTCTACTACTACTGGTACGGTCGCAGATATCTATTCTTGCTCCTCATCAGATCCTGATGGTGATCCGATCACCCACGCATGGTCTATAGTGTCTCAACCTAGTGGTTCTAATATTGCTTTAACTAAAGTATCTTCTTGCCACGTACAAATGACCCCAACCGTAGCCGGTAGCTACGTGGTACGAGTTACCGTCACAGACAGTAAAGGCGCTAGTGCTAGCAAAGAAACAACCGTTACTGTGACATCCTCCACCACTCCACCACCAGACACCACCCCACCAAGTGTTCCTAGCGGTGTGACAGCATCGTCCTCTGCCTACAACAAGGTCAATGTGTCTTGGACAGCTAGTACCGACAACGTAGGTGTCACTGGCTACACTATATGGCGTAGTACCGGTACCTCTACTCCTACAGCCATAGCTTCTGTAGCTAGTACCACTACTACCTATAGTGATACATCAGTTAGTGCCAGTACTACCTATAGCTACAGTATTACTGCTAAAGACGCTGCTGGTAATGTCTCACCAAGCTCTACGCCTGCTAGTGTCACTACTCCATCCTCTCCTGATACCACTGCTCCTAGTGCTCCTACTAACCTAACAGCTACACCAGTCAGTACCTCCCAGATAAACCTAGCTTGGTCTGCTAGTACCGACAACGTAGCCGTCACTGGCTATGAAGTATGGCGAGTAGGTAGTAGTGGCGATACTAAGCTAGCTACTGTTACTACCACTAGCTTTGGTGATAGTGGTCTAAGTGCTTCTACTACCTATAGCTACTACGTTAAGGCTAGGGATGCTGCTAACAATGTATCAGGCAGCTCTACCACTATCAGTACTACTACCAAGAGTCCCTCGACCGTTACTACTGGCACCCTGACTGGCCGACTAGTTAGTAGTGCTGGCGATAGGCTACGTAAACCACGTATCAGCCTAGTCTGGGGTGGTAGTACTCATACCTATGCCCCTAGTAGTACTGGCAGCTACACTATTACAGGTATACCAGCTGGTAGCTACCAAGTAACTTACTCGGCCCAGAAGCATACTTCCCAGACCTTAAGTGTTACTATCACTGCTAATACTTCTACTACTAAAGATGTGAGTTTAGTGAAAAATTAGTTTGTATTATAGTCGGCTAGACATTGAATGGCAGATTGCCGCAGCAAGCGCGTCGGCGCAATCATCTGGCTTGGGTACTTCCTTGAGTCCCAATATTACCCTCACCATTTCTTGCATTTGTTTTTTGTCTGCCCTACCATAGCCTGTCAGGGCTTGTTTGATCTGTAGTGGCGTGTATTCATACAGTTCCAACCCGTTTTGTTGTCCAGCCAGCAATACGACCCCACGGGCTTGAGCCACCGTCATGGCTGTGGTGACGTTTTGAGCAAAAAAGAGTTTTTCTACCGACATGATGTTGGGTTTAGTCTTTGTAATGATATCTGTTAATTCTTCATAAATTGTCATCAGACGCACAGCATCATCTTCTTTGGCTGGGGTCCTAATGACTCCTCCGTCTACCAAATGTGCTTTATTTTTGGCATCAATTTCAATAACTCCAAATCCCAAAATACCCGTCCCCGGATCAATGCCGAGAATGCGCATATATATTCACCATACTCATTAAAACAAAATAACTCATTGCAAAGAGTATCACATTAGCAATGAATGGTAGTAAGTAAAATCCACTCTGTGTATCGTCTGAATATTGGCGATAGAACTTTCGTTCCTCGGTGCTATCCTTTCCTGAAATAAGTGGCCAACCACGCACATTAATATCTGATGGTTTGGGGAGTACATGCGGACAGGTTCCTACACATTTAGATTGATAAATTTCTCCTTTTTTTGATTGAACAAAACTATGTGTAACAAACGCGCTCAGCAAACCAAGTATTATGCTTATTAGTATTGTTTGATAAATTTTAATTCTAGGCATCGAGAAGCTCCTCTGGAATATCAAAATTTACGTGAGTCGTAGATACGTCGTCTATGTCATCCAGTGCGTCCATTAGGCGCATGATTTTGCCAGCCGTTACCGCATCATTGATTGCAACTGTGTTATTTGGAACATATGTCAGCTCGGCCTCCAAAACTTCTATCCCTGCAGCTTGCAAATTGCCCCGAACCTTTGCTAAATCTTTTGGATCGGTATAGATCACTGACTCCTCTTGCCCTGGGTTTATCCCAGGGTCCTCCTGTACATCTTCCGCGCCCGCATCTAGCGCGGCCATCAACAGCTCATCACCCTCACCTTTGACTCTTATCATGCCCTTATGGTCAAACTGGAACAACACTGCGCCCTTTTCTGCTATATTCCCACCATGTTTAGAAAATGCCAGCCGGACTTCTGGATAAGTGCGATTGATATTATCGGTAGCGCACTCTACTAAAATTGCAGTGCCGCCCGGTCCATAACCTTCGTATAATACCTCTTGCATCATAGCCGCATTTTTGTCACTGACGCGGTCTATAGCCCGCTGGATGTTTGCCAGTGGCATATTGGCAGCCTTGGCCCTATCTATTGCCAGACGCAGCGAAAAGTTGGTGTCAGGGTCTGTTCCGGTGCGGGCCGCTAGCGCGATGGCGTTGCCCAGTTTGGTAAACACAGCTCCACGGGCCGCGTCTTTAGCTCCTTTTTCCCGTTTTATAGTTGACCATTTGCTGTGTCCGCTCAATTGTCATCTCCGTTTGATTCTGCGGTCATTATAGCACGCTTCTTATCTGTTGCGCGCTTAGTAACAATCATAAATAAAAAGATGCAACCATACAAAAACATCATTGCCGCTAGTGACAACTCCCGCTCTACCAGCGCATGCGGAATTTGTGCAAGCAGCTGCGCCAAATCCAAAATATACGTCAAAAGTATCTTGGCAGGAGCGGCAAATATTCCCGATAATATTGGGGAGAGCATACCAGATAATCCCGCTATCAGCGTTAGTAGCATAGCGATTGGCACAAATGGCACAATCAATAAATTTGCCAGCAGGGCCACTAGCGATATTTGATGAAAAATATATAGAACAAATGGAATTGTCAGTAGCAGAGCGCATAGACTTTCGCTTAAAATTCCAACAAATGCTTTTGGTTCTCCCACGCCCAACAAACGCTTATTTATCAATGGCGAGACAATCATCACGCCAAAAAACGCCAAAAACGACAAATACCAGCCAATATCACTCCATATATACAACGGGTTCCAGCCAGCTGTTATGGCCGCGGCAAGCACAATCAATAGCAATGGCTTAAAAGTCCGCCCGTGGTACCAAGCTAGCAAACTCAGCCCGCTTACAATTGCCGCTCGTACAATACTGGCACTAAATCCGGTAACCAACAAAAATAGACCAATCAAGATCAGTGAAAAGATTGTGATTTGATATTTTGAAGTTTTGTTTAGCAACCGCCGCACTGCCCGCATGATAATTGTCAGGTTATATCCTGACACGGCTATGATGTGTGTAAGCCCTACGGCCGCAAGCTGTGCCGTGACAGTATCGGGCAATGTGCTCCGCTGCCCAATCAGAAGTCCAAGCCCAAATGATGCCAATGGTTCCGGCAGGGCCGTTTCCATACCTGCCGCGTATTCTCGCCGCGTATTATCTATCACCGAGTCACTCCTACCCAGCACCTCAATTTCTGCAAAGCTCATGCGAAGTTGTTTACTGCCGCGAGATGTAAAAACCTTGCCCTCTATAGCAACTATATCGCCCTTGTATATCGCTGGCTCGCCAAACCCCGCCACGCTAATTCGCCCTAGCAAGCCCGCTTCAAACGGGTCGGTCAAATACACATGACCCGCGTCAAATGATAATTGCTGGCGGTCATCATATACCGCGTCCGTTTCCGCCTGTACGGTAGCCACAATATGCTGTCCGGTAATTTGCTGAAGGGGCGCTAACTGTTGCATGACTACTTGCCCGCGCCACCAACCCAACACAAACCCCAATACCAAGACACCTAAGATCGCAGGCAATTTAAGCCGTAACACCGTAACCAAAAACACTAGGAAACTCACTACCAACAACTCATCCGTAAACGCTACTTCAGTCCGCGCAAACCCCAACCCGCCCAAAAACGCCATCAGCCCAATAGTAATTACGGTAGTCCGCCTGAACTTCATCTTGTTTTAATAAAACAGAAAAAGCCCAGTAATTACAAATTATTTTATTTTAGACGCTTCAAATGACGCATGCCCAGCATAACCAAAATCGCCATGATAACAGCACCAGCAAGTGCAGAAAGCGAGGCGTACAAAGATATCATTCCAAATGTCCAGTAGGCATAACCGTTACCCAACAGCAACCCTCGCAATGTCTCACCCTGAAAGAGAGATGCTTTTTGTTTCTGTAAGTCTGCATTAGTAGGATCTTTTGACGCCAAAGCACTTACTTCTGAATATGTTTTGCCGCCGGAAATTTTATCTAGATGTCTCCCTATAAAGCCATTAGCATATGCCTTAGCTTTTGGACCATCATCCACCAATTGCCCGGCATATTTTTGTAAATCAGGATATGTTTTAGGATCAAGCGCAGGACTGCCTTTGGCTGGAAAATATATCTTTTGGGCAGCTAATTCGGTACGAACTTGGGTTGTAGCAAACTGATACCCGACCCAACCCAGCACACTCGCACCAAGTAACACCACTGTTGCCATTGCGCCAAGCAGTATAAAAACTTTATCTATCTCTTTACGTTCAGTTTTTGACATGATACCCATCCTTTTAATTTGTCATATGCTAGTTTGCATAATACCAGAACTTTATCAAACCACTAGTGATTGTCCTCACTAAAATTAAAATCACACTAAAATTTGTCCAATGAAAAGACCCCACCTTATGGTGAGGCCATTTCATTGGAGAGGCTAGCGAGCCAGCGGACTTCGTCCTTTTCCACTCAAGCATGCTCGAAGTGAACTTCTGTGCGTGCTTTCGCTACACCGAACCCGCTTCTCGAGTTCTGAATCTCTCCGAGATTCATCCAAACAAAAAGCCCTAGCCGTGCTAGGACTGTTTGTTTGGAGGGCCCAGCGAGGCTCGAACTCGCGACACGAGGCTTAAAAGGCCTCTGCTCTACCAGCTGAGCTATGGGCCCGAAATAACTTCTTACATTATCCGTATTTTGGCCAAAAAGTCAATCTGGGGCTAGTCTATTGCAATCATGTTTAATTAAGCTTATTCTTAGGAAAATAATCTAAGGAGTATCTAGTGAAAAACCGTAATCCGTTCGCCGTCGCATTATTACCGTTCGTAACCTTTGGCATTTATGGTCTTTACTGGGAAGTGAAAACTAAAGGAGAAATGAACACTCTGGGCACTAATATACCGACTGCTTGGCTGATCCTTGTCCCGATCGTAAACATATGGTGGCTTTGGAAATACAGCGAAGGCGTGGAGCACGTTACAGGAGGTAAGTTATCTGGCGTGCTGGCCTTTATATTATTATTTGCGCTTGGTTCTATTGGTGCCGCAATCATACAAGACTCATTCAACAATAACGTTTCCGCAAACACTGCTCCTGTGACGCCAGCACCTCCCGCACCTCCCGCATAACCACCAGCAACTCCCGTTCAATAGCCACACCGCTTGGGGACTTCCGCAAAATAGTGCAGTTTGGTTGAAAACAGAGCACCGAAGCGGAGGCGTACACATAGGTACGCTGAGCATCGGAGCACAGGTTTTCGGCCGAAATGTGCTGTTTTGCGGAAGTCCTCTACTTGTGTTTGCCTTTGTGGCGCGGCCGCATAAACCACATCACCAGACATAATACCCCTGCTATACCAGCTATTAAAACATCATGACTCTGTCTAAATATATCTCCGATCTGGGTCTGATAAATAGTTCCTTGTACACCAGCTGTTAATAGCGGTGTCAAAAACGTCGCCAGAAGCAAACTATTGGCTAGCAATAAAATAAACTGAAACGGCAGAGCTGACGCAGGCAGAGTTTTGCGCATTAATACAAGTGTTAATACAACCGGCAAAAGTAATAGCCCGACCCTAACAAGCACGTCTGGATTTGAAACATGAACCATGGACCTAAATACAAATTCGGCACTATCACCCAAAAACGTCATCCAAAAATAACCGGTAACAATACTGACAAACAGAAACAACGGCTTAACCCGCAGCAAAGTTGCAAAAACAAGCGGCAAGCCAGCAATCAGAGCCAGCAAAACATATGGTGACATGCCCACATCATACCAGAAATGCTAAAGGTTAGCGTACGGTCTGGCGCATACTTGTTTTCCCAACCGCCATGGTGGTAGAGCCTAGAAGCTCTCATCTGAGTGCCAAAGACATTTTCTTGCTGAGAAGCGGACCGAGTTGTACAAAAGGTACTACTCGGGAGCATCGCAAGTAAAAAATGGCTTTGGTGCCAGAAGTAACCACAGAATTTTTGGCTCTGCCAAGAAATCGGTGGTTACGGTGAGAGCTTCTAGGCGCCGACTCGGTCGCGGCGGCGCTTCCTATTAGCATTCTGCTCTACGTAATCAATGATATGGCTAGCAACATTGCGGTTAGTCACCTTTTCTATGCCAAATCCAGGGCTAGCGTTTACTTCCAATACAAGCGGCCCCTTATCAGAACGCATCATATCAACACCACAAATAGACAATCCCATGGCACGGGCAGCTTTTTGGGCAGTTTTGCGTTCTTCTTCGCTGAGTTTGACTGGCGTGCCGGAACCACCCTGGTGCAAATTAGAGCGGAAATCATCATCCAGACTCTGCCGCTTCATGCTGGCGACAATTTTACCACCGACTATAAAGACACGAATGTCCTCACCTGCAGACTCTTTAATAAATTCCTGTAGCAAGATGTTGGTACCGTCGTCGTCCATAACATAAAAAGCTTGCAATACAGACTTGGCAGCTTTCTGTGTTTCTGCCAGTACTACACCATTACCATGCGTACCACGCGCCAGCTTGATGATCACTGGCGTACCGCCTAAGTCATCTATTACTTCCTCAACGTTAGTGGTCATACCGCGCGAAAACACAGTTTTGGGTATACCTACACCCGCGCGAGCTAGTAGCTGCATACTGCGCAGTTTGTCGCGGGAACGTACTAAAGCGATGGAGCTGGTCGTAGTAAAAGTCCCCATCATCTCAAACTGACGCACAATAGCCGAACCGTAGCGCGTATAGCTGCTACCAATACGCGGGATAATAACGTCAATGTCATTTAGATTATTGCCGTCATAGCTAACAATAGGGTTGCTTTTCTCAATTTTGGCAAAACAACGGGTATAGTCAACAACGACCACTTCGTGTCCACGAGCCAACGCCTCTTCTTTGAGACGTTTGGTAGAGAAGTTTCCAGGTCCTTTAGATAAAATAGCAATCTTCATAATGTATTCCCTTGTCCTCTGCCCTACGTTACTTAGCGGGGCGGTTTACGTCAACCAAGAAATTATTTTTACGCAAGAACTTTCGGCCAATCAGCACCGGCCATTTCATTTCTGAACGATCCGCTAGGCTCAATATAATTGGGTAGATTGCACCTTGGATCTTGATGTTGGTATTAACAAAATACCGGCTCTGATTCTTGCCATTACTACTGCGTACATTTTCTAGAGTAAAATTTGATACCGAAATCTCTGTGTCAGGGTGATCAAATGGCGAGAAATGCAACACTTTACCTTTAGGTGTTTCCTCTAGGCGTATCATCGTGCAGTGCAACGCACCACTGTAAGCCCCTGTGTCTATCTTGGCCGTTATTTTGCCAATGACAGCAAAGTCCGGAAAGCTAACCGGCTCAAATGTGCCAAGTGTCTTGATGGGTGTGTTTGTCATTCTTAAACCTCAGAAAACAGGCATATTTTAGCAAGTTTCAGGCTTTTTGTCAATGGCTGGCTTGGCTAACTCGAAGGAAAACATAGACTACAACTACAATTAATACGGTCAGAATAACGACAATTTCAGTAATAAACCCAGACTGGTTAGGTGAGTTTAGCTTTAGCATTTTCATTTATAAGCTTATTATTACCCACTCTTCAGAAAATGTATAGGGAGTAAACAGCTATTTGAACAGGCCTCGCTTATGATCGTGTTTGAAATCTTCTAGTAATTCCTGTTGTTTTTTGGAAAGTTTTGTCGGAGTGTCTACGATGATGGTGACTATATGGGCGCCGCGAGTTTCACGTTTTAGATGTGGGACTCCGTGCCCAGACAGCTTAAAGTCTGTGCCGGATTGGGTGCCAGCTGGAATTTTCATATTTATGGGGCCGTCTACGGTTTCTACCTTAATCTCTGTTCCCAGAGCCGCATCTATCATATTGATATGTTCTTCGCTAAGTATTAGATCGCCCTCGCGCGTGAAACGTTTGTGGGGCTTAACACGTACGTGTACATACAGATCACCTTTGGGGCCGTTGGCAATGGCCTCGCCACGGTCGCGCAGCCTTATTGTGGCGCCATCGTCATCTATGCCCGCAGGTACTTTTAGTCTTATTTTTTGATTTTTGGCTTTTACTCCCTTGCCGTGGCAGACAGTGCAGGCTTTTTCTGGTACTTTGCCTGTGCCGCGGCACTTGGGACAAGTGGCCGCTTGCTGGATATTGCCAAAAACTGTTCGGACGGCGGTGACTACCTGGCCGGAGCCTTTGCACTCGTCACAGATAATAAGTTCGTGTCCAGGCTCTACTGTTGTGCCCTTGCAGTGTTCACAGGTATCTTCTAGATTAACGTTTAGCTCAATCTCGGTACCAAATACCGCTTGCTCAAAGGTTACATCTACACTGGTCTCTACGTCTCTCCCTTTGGTCTGACGTCCGCCTCGGGCGGACCCGCCAGACCCTCCGCCAAAGAAACTTCCAAATATGTCACCCAGCCCCAAGTCGCCAAAGTCAAAATGTATTTCCTGCCCTTGCCCGCCAAAGCCATTAAAGCCTTCATATGGGTTCCCACCGCCGTTACCACCCAAGCCAGCATGGCCGAATTGGTCATAACGCTGTCGTTTTTTATCGTCCTTGAGTACTTCGTAGGCTTCGTTGATTTCCTTGAACTTGCTCTCATCACCCCCCTCTTTGTCGGGGTGATGTTGAACTGCCGCCTTGCGGAACGCCTTCTTGATTTCATCGGCAGATGCGTTTTTGCCAATACCCAAAACTTCATAGTAGTCCCGCTTAGACATTTAGCATTTTTTCGTCAATTACTTTGTCTAGCAATGCCGTCAATTCAGACATTTCTATATCTTCCGCGAACGCAATCAGCCCTTTTACCGCAGCCACACTGGGATACGGTTCTGTGTATTGCAACATTTCAGGTAACTGATCTTCGCTCATTAACTATTCCTTTTTATCGTCTTCTGAGTCTACCACTTCACCCTCTACCGGCTCGTCCTTATCCGCTTTATTGTCATCTTCAGAATTCAGATTTCCGTCTTCAGGCTTCTGGGACTCATACATCTTAGCGCCAATCGGCATAGTTTTGTCAGATAGTTCTTTGGCGGCTGCTTCAAGCGCAGATTTGTCAGCCTTGTCGTCGGCTATGACTTTTTTCGCCGCCTCAATAGCTTCGTCCATGGTTTTAGCATCGTCCTCACTCAGTTTGTCTTTGTTGTCGGACTTCATTTTTTCGGCTTGGTAGACGGATGTGTCCAGCAAATTGCGAGCATCTATGGCCTCACGCTTCAATTTGTCTTCCTCGGCGTGGGCTTCGGCTTCTTTGGCCATTTTCTCCACCTCTGCTTTGTCTAGACTACCTGAACCTTGGATGGTAATGTTTTGTTCTTTACCGCTGCCTTTATCTTTGGCGGTAACATTCAGGATACCGTTGGCATCGATGTTAAACGTAACCTCAATTTGCGGTACACCACGCGGAGCAGATGGGATTCCATCCAGCACAAAACGTCCGAGTGATTTGTTGTCTGTCACCATTTCACGCTCGCCCTGCACCACATGGATTTCTACCTGTGGCTGATTATCTGCGGCGGTACTAAATGTCTCGCTTTTTGATGTCGGAATGGTTGTATTGCGCTCTATTAGCTTGGTAGATACACCTCCCAGCGTTTCAATACCTAGCGACAATGGTGTTACATCCAGCAACAAAACGTCTTTGACATCACCTTGCAAAACGCCGCCTTGGATGGCCGCGCCTATAGCAACAACTTCGTCAGGGTTGACGCCCTTCATAGGCTCTTTGCCAAATATATCTTTGACTTTCTTTATCACCGCCGGCATGCGGGTCATGCCGCCCACCAGCACTACAGCGTCAATATCACTGATTTT
>Ga0209541_10005966_pt1 | contig 21025 bp, 18 predicted proteins | sample RifCSPlowO2_01_FD_184027 | JGI IMG/M metagenome (GOLD analysis project Ga0209541, IMG submission 184027) | Groundwater microbial communities from Rifle, Colorado - Rifle CSP2_plank lowO2_0.1 (SPAdes) (version 2) | ecosystem: Environmental > Aquatic > Deep subsurface > Groundwater | place... | reverse complement strand
GGAGCAAAAACCAAAAATTTTCCTTCCTTTCTTTTAGATTTTCGGCGGGGGGTGTGGGGGGAGCCGACAAAAAATGGAAAGGAAATTTTTGGTTTTGCTTCGCCGCTATCATGAATACATTATATGGCAATTTGGAATAATACACAATGGAATATTATACTATAAACATTATGCCGAGAGCAATCTATAAAAATGACCATAGAAAAATTGTTGAGCGTTTGAAAAAAGCGCGTATCGCGCTTGGGCTTGGACAAGTTGAAGTTGCGAAAAAATTAGGCAAGACACAATCTTATCTTTCAAAAATTGAATCTGGGCAAAGACGATTTGATGTCTTGCAGTTGAAAGAATTTGCGAAAATTTACAAAAAAGATATTTCTTTTTTTATAAAATAGAAAACGACCCGATCAGCAAGCTGACCAGGTCGTCGATTTTTGTCCACACTGCGTAGTGGACTTCACGGTGGTATTTCTACCACACTTGGGTTTTGCCCTCCCGCTGGAGGTCCCAAGCCGTGAACGTTGCTCCCGCCTCGTCGCTTGACGACTGGAAGAAGTTGGGAACTCGTCCCGCCGTTGGCGATGAGCGTGTAGCTCTCGCTAGCGACAGGAACGAACGCGCTCACCGAGACGACTTCCACTCCAGCCGGCGGCTGAAGCTGGTCTCCGTCCCGGGAGATCACGAGCACGCCCTGCTCGCTGGGGAACTCACGGTGCGCATCCGCGAGGATGCCTTCCGTGTTACGACCTAAAAAAGAGAGAATCATCTGAACCTCCTCTCGCCTATGGCGAGAGAATCTCCCGGAGCGGTATGCCCGCGGGGTCGTCCATCGCGCTCAGCGCGAGTAAAAGTCGTGAGGGTTTTGTTAATCCAGACCCTCAATCTGGGATGTAAGTGCGGAGACTACCAGCCCTCGCACTCGTTTGCCGGGACTTGCACCCAGCGAGCGTACAGCCCGCCGTAGTTTCCCTTCGTCCCTTCCCGGCGGACTCCGGCGACGGCAACGTACCATTTGCCGTTAACCTGGAGCAGGTTTCCCGCCTCGGGAGACTGTTCCAACCGGGCCCGAGGCCATGCCCCGAGCGGACCACTTTCTGATCCTGGCCGTGCGGCGATGGCCGCGACTTCTTCTTTTTTCATTTCTACCTCCTCTGGTTTTACCCAGGGATGATCTCTTAGCATGATTGCCTTGAGATTACAGTTATCCGCGCTCAGTTCGAGAAGTTCTCGGACAGGGCAACAAAAACTCAAAAATATTACTTAAGTACTTGTTGCCCCATCTGAGAAAACAGTTCACTTAAATTATTAAAGAACAACATATCTTAGCATATCTTAGACGATAAGTCAATACTAGGCTAGGTACATTCAATCTGTAAGTGCAACACTTTCAGTAGATTCGTTTAAAAAAGCTTCTAAAGGAGTAAACCAGTTAAGCCTCTTTCTGGGTCTGGTATTAAGAGCCTCTTCAATGGTTTTAACGGCTTCATCAGGTATGGTACGAAAATCAGTGCCTTTGGGGAAGTAGCATCTGACCAAACCATTGGTATTCTCGTTAGCGCCTCGTTCCCAGGAATGATATGGATGAGTAAAGAAACATCTGGTTTTGATTGCTTCTTGAACCTCCGGCCATTTCTGATTCTCGGCTCCGTTATCAAAAGTGATGGTGTGGCAGGGCAAATCAGAGAGTCTTCTAACGATGACCTCTTTGGTGGCTTCAGAGGTTTTGTCTTTTACCTTAGTCAAAAGAACCAGACCGCTTTTTCTTTCAACCAAAGAATTAAGGCCGGGAGCATTGTCTTTGGAAGCAATCGTATCTGACTCCCAATCCCCTAGTCTTAATCTCTGATTAACAATCAAAGGCCTGTCTTCTATGGAGGGGCCTTTTGGCCTGAAAACCCGTTGAACCGTCCGCATTCCTTTCTGGCCTCTTCTTTTGTGTCTTCTCCTAAGATAGGGACGGAGGTCTTCAGAGCCGGGTTTTAAAGTTCCACAGCCTTGGCGGTGAATCTGGGAGTAAATGTATTGGTAGATGGCTTCGTGAGAAATCTTTTCTCCAAGCTCAATCTTGATCCGGCCGCTTATCTGTTCCGGAGACCAGCCTTCTTTTAGGTGGTTGATTGCATAGTCTCTGACGGTTTGGTTCTTGAGCCGGTCTTTTCTGCCTCGGTTCTTTCTTTTTTCCAGGGCTCGATCATGAGCGATTCTCGGAGTGTAGACTTGTCTCTCTTCTGGGAAGCTTCTTCTAAGTTCTCTGGAGACAGAAGAAGGGGAACGATTAAGAGCTTGAGCAATCGACCTTGCCGACCTTCTTTCCCACCACATCAGCTGAATGGTTTCCCGCTCTTCAACTGAAAAATGCCGATATTTCATACACTTCTATCATACAGAAGTGTTGCACTTACTTGTTGAACTCACGGATTAGTCTTAAAATATGGCCTAAAACAGCCAAAAATCAGCATCTCTAATGTTTCTTAAAACTCTTATACAAAAATTTCTTTTGCTCTTCCAAAATATGGTTCGAGCCGATTTGTTTTAGAAATGTTGTCATTTCCGATTTGTCTCCAGAGTAAAGCAGTTTATCCGCTTGATTTATTGTGGATGTTGCGAGTTCATCACAGACGTCGAGAGATGGAAAGAAGAAAAGGCACGTTGGGACTGGGAGACGGCCGAGGACGATCGCATCTGGGCTGAAGTGTATCGCTAAGAAGAAGCCGAGCGAGAGGACAATGAACCGCCGAGCGGTTCAACAGATCTCGGCAATCGTGGTAGTACCAAGTTCAACTACTAGCTCTATCAGTATTACCTTCAAGTCCTCGTATGACGCGAGGCAAATATCCAGTCCGTCTATACGAAATTATAAGTCAATTTGAGGAAGGTGATATTTTAGTTTTAAGCACTTAGTGAGATAGTTCTTGTTATTTTGCTTTGTGTTGACTACTCTTCTTGTATATGGTAAGTTCTGCGCCAGGACTGTTTTTAAAAAAAAGAGAGGGTGCCCATGCAGAGCACAGGATCGTTGATATTTACAGCCTTTCCGTACGTTATTTTTGTGATGGTGGTCGTGGTGATTCACCTCTATGCGTACCGGAAGAGACAACTTCGTGAAATTGCGATTCTTGATGTAACCGGCAGAGAAATGAAGCTCGAGTTAGAGGGGCAATTGATTGCCATTATCCCGCATATCTACCGCCGGCTTTCGAAAATGCTTTCAAGCGTAGAGTATTTTCCGAGTGGCCGATGGTTTTGGCAAAAGAGACCGAGGATCTTACTTACAATCACGTTATCGTCGGCAGAAGATCTTTCTCGCATTCAGCCGATGATCGCAGAGTTTGTGAGTGAATATCTGGCAAGGCCGCACAATCGCAGGTACAAGGTTAGGATTCTTTTTTTGCTGCCATCAACAACACACGAAGGAGAAGTTCGATAATGGACATTATGGATTACCGTTGCAGGGTGGGTGTTGCGTTTTTTGGTGGTTGCGGTTCAAACGTGCTGCGTCTTATCATCGACGAGCATGACCCCAAAGACTATCCGGACTTCTTTCTTTTCGGTGCCAACACTGATGCCAAAGTGCATCAGCTGCATTTTGGCAAAGCAGAAGATGAGAAGCAGAAGCTTTGGATGGACACCGGTGCGTTGAAGATTCATCAGTTGGGCGGTGAGGAGGTGACTAAGGGCCGTGGCGCAGGAGCTAAGCCTGAAGTCGGCCGCAGAGCGGCCGAAACTGATCATAGCGTGGAAGCGATGAGGATCTTTTTTGGAAGTGTCGATGAACTCTTCTTGGTAGGCGCCGTGGGTGGCGGTACCGGAACAGGTGCACTGCCGGTGGCAGCTAAGCTGGCAGTAGAGATGGGAAAGCCGACACTCGCTATCATCGTCATCCCTGAACCAGAAGACGGGAGAAACAAGCGGGCTACTGAAGCCCTTGCTGATATCCAGTCTCTGGTAACAACCGTTCCGATACGCAATGCGTATTTGAAAGAAGTCATGAAGGAGATGCCGGAAGAAGATCGAGCCAGGCTTACATATCCGGAAGCCTGGAAGATCGTAAATGAGCATTCCCTTGTGCCAATGCTTCTTATCATTCGAGAAATCGTTCAGGTGACTGGAGACATAGTCAATTCCGATCAAGCTGATTGGGAGACGATGCTCGGTTATGGCAAACAGGCTTTTTTCGGTCTTGCGGAGATAGAACCAGCGGCAGTGCCAAAAACGTCGGCGGAAGAAATTGCAGACGAACTCTTCGCCGCTCGTTTCCAAGATTCAGGAGTAATTGAGCAAGGGAAAGTAATTGGAATGTGGTCTCATGGTCCTTGGCCGGTGGAAAAAACCAACGATATCAGAAGGTTAGTGAAGGGGCGAGTGGCTGCTGGCGATTCTGCGAAAGAAGAAGAACTTGAAGTTCACAGAGGCATCGTGCACAATGTCGCCGATAACAAGATGTGGATCGCGGTAATCATTGTTGGAGGGGAATCTCCTAAAACAAAGGCGGTCACACCGGCAATATCAATGGTGAAGTTGCAGACCAAGGCGGCGACCGACAGCAAAAAACCTTTGGATCAGACAGCACGGTCCAGATCTGTTCCAAGTATGATTCGTTTCCGGAGCAATGGAACCATGATGGAAATCGGCGTAACGCATGATCTTGCCTTTCGTTTTAACAGTACGATGGGCAACGTTAGAAGCACGCGCGAAGAACTGGAAACAATTTTCCGGGAAGTGGAAGGTGCAACAGGGCATCTCCCCAACATGCCGGAAAAGTTCATTGATAAGTCTGAAGAAAAGAAAACCGGTATCCTTGACATTGCCGCAAACATTTTCCAGCGGCGCAAGATGTCAGCAAACTGACTTGAGCGCCCTGCAAAAGGGCATTGCCCCTTTGTGGGGCAGAAAAGGAAAGATATTGTGAGAAAACTACGTTTACTCGTGGTTGCTGCAGGATTCATCGTTTGCCTGCAGGGGCGCGCGGACGCCCAAAGTCCGCAACTACTCGGTATCCTCACCCGAACCGATAACAGCGTGACCAAAGTCATGCAACGGGCCGGGTGCGAATTCGGTTGGTTGAGTCAAATACTGGCTGATACCGGGATCAACCCGGCGAAGACCAGATTTTTGCCGGTGGGACAGAAGGTGTTTCTACGCGGTGGCTTGTGCAAGAACACGCCACCGGAACACGTGGCGAATCTTTCAAGGATGTTTCTGCGGATTGACTTGAACGCCAAGCAAACGCAGGCCCTTCAAGCCGAAATGATTATGTTGCGCGGCTCGGCGTCCGGCATCACCGCAAAGTTAGAAAGTGTTGTTGTCGAAAATACCAAATTGAAACGTCAGATCATAAGTTTGGAACGCGAGTTGGCTAAAGCGAAAACAGCCATAGCTGACTCCAAGAGCGACCAAGGGTTTAACCTTCAAACTCTTGGTTCAGTGGGCTTACTTGGTTTTTTATCCGGATTTGTTCTCCTGTATGCCATTTTTTCCCGGCTCAACAGAAGCAAACAGAGCTTCCCGTCCAAATGGACGATTAAGGAAGACAATAGGGTATACGAATTCATTCTCGTCGGCGCTGGCGAAACAATATCAGGAAGTGGCCATCTCATTGGCAAGTACAAATGTCCGTTGTGTTCGGAGAATAACCTCTTTGGACGCGATCGGAATTTACGCACGCATATTGGCGAGAAACACGTACAGGAACGAATAACAATGCACATAGACCCCAGTCTTCGGGCGGCAGCTGGGATGTAGCAGACGGTTCTTTCTGAGTAATTTGACTTTGACTAATTGCGATGCACCATAACTACCCCGGGAGAGATAACTTCAATCCTTGCGGGAAATCTCACGAAAGTGAGACAATTTGGCCGGACGACAAATCTTGGCCTTAGTATGGGACAACGCAGTTACTCATAAGTTCAAAATACCGAGCGGTATAACCGTCCGGTATTTTTTTTGTAATTTGAATATATATTTAGTAGTCTGTCCGTAGGTCTTTCTTTTTGAGGAGGTGATGAATGATTTATCGGGCCAATTACGCCGCGTCTGTCAGAGTGGAGAATGAAACAATCCCTGTGATTAAACTATGGTATCTTTTTGGCGGTTTTCACAGGGGAAGGGGATTCGGCAGTATCGTGATCATTTACGGAGGTTCTAAGAATGAGAATCTTCGTATGGTGGTTGCAAATTCTCTCGGTGTCAGGCTGGTTGATCTTGGCTTTAATGTCTATTGCTTTGATTTTCGGAGCAATCTCGATGCCAGTCGGTTTGATGAATTTGGTCTTTATGACCGGCTCGAAGATGCCCGTGAAGTCGTCAAATGGATTCTTGATTCAACAAGGTCGCCCGTTTCTTTGATGGGAGTAAGCATGGGTGGGCCTTTGGCTGTGGCTATTGCTTCAGAGTTTGGCTGTAAAATTAAGAATCTTTTTTTGGTTGCTCCGGCGGCCTACACTCACAAAGCGATGAAGCCGGAAGTGAAATTCGGTCCGAGGTTCAGAAAAATCATCAGGAAGCCCGAAAGTTGGCATGAGACTGCTTCTTTCAAAGAAGCCAGAAAAGTTTCTGCCAGTACACTGGTGATTAAGTTCGATAAAGACAAAGTCGTACCGGATGAGATCCCTACGGCTTATTTTCAGAACATTGGTCAGGAAACTGAACTTGGGTCGCTGCATGTTGAGTTGAAATCTCTTGAGGGCCCTCACAGCGGAACCTTTACAAACTCTCAAAGGCAGAAAGACATTATCAGAGCAATCCGAGAGTTCCTTGCCTTGCCTCCCATGGCCCGCGACTGAAATTGCGGGCCTCTTATTTTAAGGTTAAATTTCTGATATAATTTTTTTGAAATGGAAGAAATTCAGAAACTAAAACAAGAGCTTCGCCAAAAGGATTTGGAAATCGAGAAGCTTAAATCTCTTGTCAATAAAGATTCGCTTACCGGCCTTTATAATCGGCGCGGATTTAAAGAAGAAGTCGGCCATTTAGTAGAAGACGTTATTTTTGCCAAAGAAAACCCGGAAGCTCGGAAACATTTTTATATCGATTCAATCAGCGTCCTTTTTTTTGATATTGATAATTTTAAAAAATTCAACGATACTTACGGCCATAAGACAGGTGATCAGATACTTCAGCAGATTTCTCAGATAATTATTCAGAAAGTCAGAAATATTGATTTTGTCGGCCGTTGGGGAGGAGAAGAAATTATAGTTACTTTAGTCGGCTCTCATGAAAATGATGCTTTTCGGAAAGCAGAAGAAATAAGGAAAGCGATAAAAAGCAGGGCTAAAATTAAAGATGAAACTATCACTGTAAGCATAGGCGTTGCAGAGTTGGGTGAACGGATTACTTTTGAAGATTTAGTGAAAAGAGCTGACAGGGCGATGTATGTCGCCAAGCACGAAAGAGGCAAAGATAATATTGTAAAATATAGTGAAATTTCTAATTTCTAAATTATGACTGACTTAGAACAAATTAAAGACAGAGTGGATATTGTGGATTTGATTCAGGGTTATATTCGGCTTCAGAAAGCCGGAATGAACTTTCGCGCTAATTGTCCGTTTCATAACGAAAAAACGCCGTCTTTTATGGTTTCGCCTGACCGGCAGATTTGGCATTGTTTTGGTTGTTCTTTGGGGGGTGACCATTTTAAGTTCGTGATGCAGATCGAGGGCGTCGAATTTCCGGAAGCGCTCCAAATTCTTGCCAAAAAAGCCGGAGTGGAATTGAAAAATTTCAGCAAAGAGAAAACGGGCGAGAAAAATGAACTTTACGAAATTTCCGAATTGACTGCCAAATTTTTTACAAAACAGCTTTGGGAATCTGACAACGGCAAAAAGGTGCTTAGATATCTTAAAGAAAGAGGTTTGGAAGAAGAAACAATGAAAGAGTGGCGGTTTGGATATGCGCCGAATACGTGGGCGTCGCTCAAAACTTTTTTAAAGAACGCTGGTTTTAACGATCAGGAAATTTTTAAGACAGGGCTGACCGTTAGAAATGAAAAAGAGAATTCTTTTTATGACCGGTTCCGCGGCCGGATAATGTTTCCGATTTGTGATCTCAATTCGCAGGTTGTCGGTTTTACGGGCAGGATATTTGAAGAAATTACCGGTGAAATTGATGCCGGAAAATATGTAAATACTCCCCAGACATTGATTTATGACAAAAGCAGGGTTCTTTATGGGCTGGACAAAGCAAAGCTTGAGACAAGAAAGAAAGATAAAGTTATTGTTGTTGAAGGCAATATGGATGTGATTATGTCTCATCAGGCCGGAGTTAAGAATGCAGTTGCTTCTTCGGGAACGGCCTTGACAAATCAGCATCTGAAAATATTAAGGCGTTATACTCAAAATATTGATCTTTGTTTTGATGAGGATATGGCCGGAGAAATAGCGGCTAAGCGCGGGATTGATCTGGCCGTTACTTTAGGTTTTAATGTCGGAGTTTTAAATTTGTCAGCCAAAGATCCGGCTGATTTGGTTAAAGAAGACTCAGCCAGATGGGTTCAAGCTTCTCAAAAAAGCGAGCCGATTGTTAAATTTTATATTGAAAAAGCTTTTCAGAAATACGATAAAACGACGGCTCTTGGAAAAAAAAACATTGCCTACGAAGTTTTGCCAGTCATAAAACTGATAGATAATAAAGTTGAGCAGGCCCATTGGCTTGATGAATTATCAAATAAACTTAGAGTTGATCAAAAAGTAATTATTCAAGTAATGGCAGGGATAAAAACACAAAACAATGGCCAGCCAGTCAGTCAAAAAGATGATTCTGCAAAGTTTGAGATGCCATCCCGTCTGGTTTTAGAAGAAACTCTTTTGGCCCTGCTTTTTAGGATGCCTCAAAAGGCGAACGAGCTGATTTTATCCCCGGATGAAGAAAAGCTTGAAATTTTTTCTGATAAGTTCTATAATAATCTTTTCGAGCGTCTAAAATCAGGCGATACGTTTAAGGGACCTTTTCCTTACGAAGATAATTTAAGAATTGAACTGATAAAATTCAAGTCAGAGCAATTTTTCGGTGACATCGAAGAAAAAGATTTGGAAAGCGAAATTTCGCGGCTGGTTAAAAGTCTGAAAAAAGAACTTATTTTGGAAAAAATCAAAGAGTTGGAATTAAAAATCAAAGAAGCAAAAAATCAGGAAGAAATTCCTCTTTTACTTCAGAGGGTTCGGAATTTTTCAAATAAACTGTCATTGCTCTAAATGCCGAAGAAAAAGACTTCTAAAAAAAGAGGGGATTCCCGTCCGTTGAAATCACGGAAAGCGAAGAAAAAAGATTTAAAGAAAAGGGCCGTTTTAAGGCATAAAAAAATAAAATCGGCGAAACGGGGCCGGCCGGCAAAAGTAAAAAATCTGTCAAAAAAAGGAATTGTTTTCGGCGAGGATAAAATAAATCAGCTTATTGTTAAAAGCCGGCACCGGGGCTTTGTCACCGAATCAGAAATCTTACAGAGTTTTCCCGAAATTGAAAAAGATGTTGCCGGCCTTGAAAAGCTTTATGAACGGTTGGAATCAGCTAATATTAATATAATTGAATCTGGAAAAGTATTGGAGGAAAAAAAGATAAAGGAGTTTGAAAAAGGCAAACAGCTGGAAAAGGATCTTTCGGAGTTTGGCGCTGATTCGGTTCAGCTTTATTTAAGGGAAATCGGCCGGTATCCGCTTTTAAAACAGGAAGAAGAAGTTGACTTGGCTAAAAAAATACTGAAGGGTGACGAATCAGCCAAGCAGAAACTGATTCAGTCTAATTTACGTTTGGTTGTTTCAATTGCCAAAAAATACATCGGCCGTTCTCCGAATCTGACTTTGCTCGATTTGATTCAAGAGGGGAATATCGGACTTTTCCGGGCCGTAGAAAAATTTGACTACAAAAAGGGATTTAAATTTTCTACTTATGCCACTTGGTGGATAAGACAGGCCATAACCCGCGCCTTGGCTGATCAGGCAAGAACTATTAGGATTCCGGTCCATATGGTTGAAACCATAAACCAATACCAGCAGGTGGTTCGGCGCTTGGTTCAGGATTTGGGCCGGGAGCCGTTGCCTGAAGAAATAGCCGCGGAAATGAGTTTGGATGTGGAAAAAATCAGGCATATCCAAAAAATTTCTCAAGATACGGTTTCTTTGGAAGTGCCTATCGGCGATGATGATGAAGACAGCGTTTTAGCTGATTTTGTCCCTGACGAAGAAAGCGTCACTCCGCAGATGTCAGCTTCTCTTCGCATTTTAAAAGATCATCTTGATGAAATAATAAATGAGCTTACGCCTCGGGAGCAGAAAATTTTGGAAATGCGTTTTGGATTAAAGGATGGGGTAACCCATACTCTTGAAGAAGTAGGCAAGGTTTTCAGTGTTACCCGTGAGAGAATCCGCCAGATTGAAGCTAAGGCCTTAGATAAAATTAGACAACATCACAAAATCGAAAAACTTAAAGACTACTAACAGGGCTTGACAAACTTTTTCAGGTTAATATACTTGTTCTAATTTAATAACTATACAGGCTAACGCTATTGGCCAAATAATCAATAAAGTGGCCAATAAAGTGGCCAGTATCAAAAAGGTCAATGAATAAAGGAGAATTCAGATTTTTCGGAATCAGGTCGACTTTTGCAGTTTTTATGGCCGCCATAGTTTTAGGCGGATTTTTTGCGCCAAGTTCTGCTTTAGCGGTGGCAACGGTTACGCCCGCCAGCGGAGGTACTAATATTTCCATTGACACAACCTCTGCCCCGGGAGGAAGCGGAATTTATAAAGCACTAAGCGGTCCCGGTATAAACGAACTTGTGGCTGGAGATATTTCTACAGGAGTACATACGATTACATTGCCTGCGGGTTGGGAGTTTGAAATCTCCACGATCAGCATTACCACTTTTGGTAGCGATATAGTATTTGAATCTACCAGTATTACTCCAAGTGCAACATCATTTTCTTTTAATGTGACGGCTCAATCAACCACGGGTGGCATTGTGGGCTTTGGCGGTCTTAAAGTCAGACCAACCGGCACTACTCCAAGTACCGGCAATATGACTTATTCCGGCGCGGGAATTACTGGAGTTGATGGAAGTACGAATTTCGGAACTCTCTCTACCATGCCAGGAACGGTTACAAAACTTGCGTTCACGATACAGCCCGGCGATGCGGTGTATGGTTCATTACTGAATCCACAGCCGGTAGTGAAAACCCAAGACCAGTTCGGCAATGACTCCTCAAGCGGACTTGTGGCAACCGAGATGGTTTCGCTTTCTCTAACAACTGGCAGCGGCGCGCTTGTCGGCACAGTTTCTCTTAATATTGGAACCGGCGATGGAAACGGAACCGTGACTTTTTCCGGTTTGAAAGTTGATGAAGTTGGATTGAAAGGACTCACCGCGTCAGCGACTGGTCTTACCAATGGCGTGAGTGGAACATTTAATATTACGCAAAAACCGCTTACAGCCACTGTTACAGTTAATGACAAACCATATGATGGCACTAATTCTGCTGTAATTACAGGCGTTCAACTTAATGAGCTTGAGCCGGGTGATATCGTAACGGTTGATAGTAATGGAATAGCAATTTTTGACAATATAAATGTAATAGAGGGCAACAATGCAGTTTCAGCTACCGGCGTTACTATTACCGGTGCGGATGCTCCTAATTACAACTTTAACAACACGGCAACGGGAGTAGCGGATATCACTCCAAAACCGATAACGGTTACTCCGACTGCAGGACAATCTAAGACTTATGGCAATGACGATCCAATTACCAATCCAATCTTCGTATACACTTTCGATCCAGTTTTAATTAGCCCGGATGTTTTTTCTGGAAACTTGAGCCGTGTTGCGGGCGAAGATGTTAACACATACGCCTACACGATAGGCACTTTATCTGCGGGTAGTAACTATGCTCTGACTCTTGTTCCTGGAACTTTTGAGATTACACAGAAGCCCCTAACCGTTACAGCCGTTGGCGACAGTAGGGAATACGATCAAACGACCAATGCGACCGTTACGCTCTCAAGCACCGATGAGAAAATTGGAGATAACTTAGTTTACTCTTACACGAGTGCTTTGTTCTTGGATAAAACTGCCGTAGATGGCAAAACAGTAAATGTAAGCGGTATCAGCATTAGTGGCGCAAAATCGGGCAATTACAATCTGCTTAATACCGAAGCCGTAACGACTGCAAATATCTCCAAGAAATCCATTACCGCGACAATTAACCTAGACAATAAAACATACAACGGTAATACAAATGCGGTGTATTCTTCAACAAATCCGCGCGTCGCAAACGGCGTGATTGCTGGTGATGATGTTGTAGTAGAAAACACTGGTTCTAAAGCTTTTATAGATAAACATGTAGGCATCGGCAAAACAGTGAATGCTACAGGTTTGACTCTTAGCGGTGCTGATAAAGATAACTACGCTTTTGATGGCACTGGAACGGGTACGGCAACAATTAGTGCTCGCCCGATTACCGTAACCGCGGTAACTGATACAAAAACATACAATGGAACCGATGTTTCAACTGTAACACCAGCAATAACCTTCGGTGCTTTGCAAGGTTCTGATACGGCAGGATTTACCCAAAAATTTGACACTAAACATTTCGGCACAGGAAAAGTATTGACTCCGAGCGGTGTGGTGATTGACGGAAATCCGATAGAAGGTAGTAACTACACGGTTACACTTACCACGGTTTCAACTGGTGAAATTACCAAAAAATCAATCAATGTTACTGCGCAATCTGATACTAAGACATACGATGGTACGACAATTTCAGATGAAGCTCCTGTTGTAGGTGCGCTTGAGACAGGAGATACAGTAGGTACGCCTTCGACTCAATCTTATGACACTGAAGATAAGGGTACGAGTAAAACCTTAACTCCAAGCGGATTGGTGATTAACGACGGTAATGGTGGCGCAAATTACACTGTCGTCCCCGTAACCGACACTACCGGTGTAATTGAAGCTAAAGAACTGACCATTGTTGGGGCAGTTTCAGAACCGAAAACATATGATGGAGACGAGGATGCCGAGGTTGATTTTTCATCCGCCACGCTTAACGGAGTTGTTCTCGGCGAGGAAGCGCTTGTCTCTCTTGATTCCACCGGCTATTCCGCAACATACGACAATAAAAATGTCGGCACAGGAAAGCAAGTAACCGTATTAGGACTTACTCTTGATGGTGCTGGCGCAAGCAACTACTCGCTCACCCAGCCGGTACTGAATGACGGCGTCATTACGAAGAGAACTCTTGTCGTTACGGCAAATGGCACGACCAAAGTGTACGACGCCACGCTTGATGCGACCGGCATTGTTACACTTTCGGACGACAGAGTTGATGGAGATGTTCTAACGCTTACTCACACAGCGGCATTTATCACGAAAGATGTTGCAAATGGCAAGGATGTAAATGTTACCGGTATTGCTATAACCGGTGGCACGGACGCGGGCAACTATACTCTTAATGGCGTAACGACAGCCGTAACGACAGCCAATATTACTCCCGCGACTCTCACTGCTACGATTACCGCAAGCGACAAGGTTTATGACGGTAATAATTCAGCAACAATTACCGGATACACTCCAGTAGATGTGCTTGGAAGTGATGTGGTTGTTTTGAGCGGCGGCGAGGCAACATTTGACAACTTCAATGTAATAGACGGAAACAACGCTGTTTCAGCGACTGGCATCGATATTACCGGTGCCGATGCTGGAAATTATATTTACGACGGCACAGCAACCGGAGAGGCGAATATCACGCCGCTTGAAATCACCGGTTCATTTACGGCAGATAACAAGACCTATGACGGCACGAAATCAGCCACGATTCTTACACAAACTCTCACTGGTGTACTTGAACAAGATGAGGAAAACATAGAACTCACCGGCGGAACGGCAGAGTTTGCCGACTCGAATGTTAATGACGACATCATTGTTACCGAGATAGTGGCAATGGAGCTTACCGGTTCAGCCGCGGGCAACTACGAATTAACCGGTGTTGACACCACAACGGCCAATATCACCAAAGCCCCGCTCTCCATAACTGCTGACGACCAAGAAAGAGAGTATGGCGACGCTAACCCGACGCTTACCGCGACCTATGTTGGTTTTGTCGGCGGTGAAGATGAAAATGTACTTGACACTCCGGTTGTACTTGCAACAGACGCGGACGTGACAAGTAATGTCGGCGACTATGTAATAACCGCTTCCGGTGCCGCTGACAATAACTACGAGATTATACACAACAACGGCACGCTGACTGTTACTCCCGCGCCACTTACTATTGAACCCGACGAAAATCAGGGTAAAATCTATGGCGATTTTGACGAAGAAATAACCTACACGGCTAGCGGGTTTAAGAATGGTCAAGATAAATCTATCTTTACCGACGCGCTACTTGGACGCGAGCCGGGCGAAAACGCAGGCGATTACCTCATTACCGAGGGCACCCTTGATGTAGGCGGCAATTACTTCGTTGATTCTTTCTTTGATGTTTTCTACACAATTGAACCGCGTCCACTTACAATAACTGCCGTTACAGACACTAAGCCATACGATGGAAACGCCACGTCAGGTGTAACTCCAACAATCACTGATGGAGTATTGCAGTTTGGGAATACTCCTGGATTTACGCAGTCCTTTAACTCTCCGAGTGTTGGTAACGACAAAGTACTTACGGCAACCGGCGTAGTGAATGATGGAAACGGCGGGTTGAACTACAATTACAACTTTTCCAACACAGCGGTTGGTGAAATTACTGAATTAGAAATCGTTATCACCCCGGATGCCGGTCAAAACAAAGTATATGGCACGACTGAACCGACCTTCACTTACACAAATACCCCGGCTTTAATCGGTGAAGATGCATTCTCCGGCACATTGAGCCGCGTTGCAGGTGAAAATGTTGGCACTTACGCTTATACTCTCGGTACTCTGTCTGCGGGCAGCAACTACAACCTAACGCTTGTGTTGAGTGCTTCGGAATTTGCAATTACGCAAGCCACACCGGTAATCACTTGGGGAAATTCAGCCGACATAGTTTACGGCACGGCTTTGAGCGAAACGGAACTTAATGCGACCGCAAATGTTGCAGGAGCGTTCGCTTACACGCCGGTGTCAGGAACGGTGTTAAACGCGGGCAATGGACAAACATTGTCGGTTGCTTTTACTCCGACAGATACTCTTAATTATGAAAACGAAACAGCCGATGTCTTGATCAATGTTACTAAAGCGTCACTTACTGTTACGGCAGAGAATAAGTCAAAAGAATACTTGGCGACGGACCCGGCTTTGACCTACACGCACAGCGTATTGGTAAATGACGACACTGATGCCGTATTCAGCGGAGCGCTTGTGCGTGAAGCTGGCGAGCTTGCGGGTACATACGCAATCCTGCAAGGCACACTCTTGGCGGGTGGCAACTACAACATAAGCTACACACCGGGGACATTCACTGTTGAAGACACAGTAATGCCATCAGTTGTTTCTCACACACCATCGCTCAACGCGTTGAACATCAGCCCAACGACTGCGATTGTAGTTACTTTCAGCGAGGCGGTTGTTGTGGAAGAAGCAGATGTTTCCTTTAATCCGGTGATTTCCGGCGGATTCACTATCAGCAATTCTGGAACAAGTATGGTAACAATTACGCCTAATAACCCACTTGCGGACAATACGACTTATACCATCACGCTTGACGGAGTCGCGGATCTAAACGGCAGCCCGCTTCCAACTTACAGCAATATCAAATTTACCACTGCAACCATTTATTCCATTAACCTCAATGCTAACGGAAGCGGCTGGAACTTGATTTCTCTCCCTGTTGTTCCGAGCAATACGGCGATTGCCACGGTGCTTGGAGACGCGGCTGACGACATTGACGCGGTATGGACATACGACCCGTTGAATCCGAACGCTGTTGACGGCTGGCTGGTGTATACGGGTGATCCGTCAACAAGCAATCTTGATACGATGACCACCGGTTTCGGTTATTGGGTAAGCGTAACCGATGACGCGAATCTTTCCGGCTCGGGCACACTCCTCATCGCCGGTCCGACTTCGCCTCCGTCGCGCTCGCTCCAAGCTGGGTGGAACCTTATCGGTTACTACCAGCTGCCGAATGAGGATAATAGCACCCCTGTGAGCGCGTTTGCCTCAATTGGAGCACCGGGAGTTGGCTACAACGGGTTGTGGGGATTTGATAACACAACTGGTTTCTTTAATTCGGTAACAACGATTAATCCCGGAGACGCTTTCTGGATCTCGCTTCCAAGCGCAAAAGTTTATACCCCGAATAATCTCTAAATAGTGTCAATTAACAACACGGAAACCGCACACTGTAAACATAGTTTCCGTGTTGTTGTTGACAAACAGAGCAAATTGTGATATACATAAAACTATGAAATCAGTTCTGAAAATACTTACGCCAGTCCTCTTTATGGGATTCTTCCTGCCCGGCTTGGCGTTTGCTCAAAGTTTGAGCTTACCACATCAGTTCTTCGGCTCTGTTGGCTTCACCAATGGAGCGGCTCCAAACGGGCTGGCGGTAGAAGCAAGAATAAGCGGATCTGTATCTGCTGTGGGAAGCTCGGTAACTGCAGGTGGCAATTACGGCTACAATCCTAATTTGCTTTTTGCCCTTGATAATGACGGGGCGTTCGCGGGGAAAACGGTTGAGTTCTATGTTGACGGTGTTAAAGCAAACGAAACGGCGGTTTTTGCGAATGGTAATTCCAGTCAACTTAATCTGACTGTTCCAGTATCATTGCCAACTACTCCAAGTCCAACCCCAAACCCAACTCCGGCTGGTAGTGGCGGTGGGGGCGGCGGCGGAATAATTCCCACTACCCCAACAGCATCTTTGAGCGCGGCCGCCCAGAAAGTTGACGCCAATAAAGATGGAAAAATCGATGTCCTTGATTTCAATATATTGATGGTGAATTGGGGAAATGCGAGCGTCGGCAATGTGGCCGATTTCAATGGCGACAATCTGGTCGACATTCTTGATTTCAACTCACTTATGGTTTATTGGACGGTTTAACCGATATGACTAAAAAACTTTCAGCGATTATATTATCAGTAGTATCACTTGGCCTAATGGCGGCGGTGGCTTCGGCCGCGACAATTTCGTTCACGCCGATAAATGTAAGCGTGAGACAAGGACAGACCTTTACTCTTTCAATCAGCGTCAATCCTCAAGGGGTGAAAAACTATACTGCAAAAATGGAGCTTCAGTATCCGGCAAATCTTTTGGAAGTCAGGTCTTTTAATTTCGGGAATAATTGGATGGCTTTGTCCCAGCCCGGTTACGATTTGACCGACAACATCGGCGGAAAACTTATTAAAACCGCGGGATATCCCGGAGGCGTTTCTTCAACGGATGTTTTCGGAACAGCAACCTTTTATGCCAAACAGAGCGGGAATGGAGTGATTAAGTCAGGAAGCAGTTCTCTGGTTTTGGACGCCAACAATCAGAATGTTCTTGCCGTCGCGGTATTGCAGACGGCGGTAAGCATTTTGCCGGCGGTTTCTGCGCCCGGAGTTTCGCCTCAAGTGAGCCTAGGAGTAACGATTTCGCCATCTCTTGAAGGAGAAGCGGCCGTTACTCCTCAAGCCGGGCAGAACCTGTTTGCCCAGATCGGCAACTTGATTACTTTGGGTACCGACCGAGCCTGGATTGCGGTATTGGTAATTCTTGTTATTCTCGGTTTGGTCTACCGCCTCGTTAATTATTTCAGACGCAAAAGGGCTTGATATAAAAATTAAACAGTTTTGTTATTATAAATGAAAAACAAAAATCCGCAGTTCGGCAAAATCTAAAGTTTTTCGATTTCTTTCAGATCTTTGTCAGGAAGATAGAGGAGAATTATTCCTAAAATTATTCCGCCGATGGTAGAATAGGCATGAGTGCCAAAAAACCCTCTGTCTATATAATCCAGTACGTACCAAATTCCTCGCCAGATAAGGACCAGCGACAAAACGATAGTGAAGTTTTTGATGAAGTAAGTAAAAAGTTTTTTTGGAGTCATAATCATATTGTAAATGATTGATTTTAGTTTTGAAATAGGATAAATTATTTATATTCTTTTTTATATATTCCGGGGTAGCTCAACGGTAGAGCGGCTCCCTGTTAAGGAGATGGTTGGAGGTTCGAATCCTCCCCCCGGAGCCAAGAAACTAGATACGAACTCGTTTTTTGAAGTTGAGAGGGTTCACCCTGCTTTGCTGAAAACGACGAGTCGAGGCGGGTGCTTCATCTGGAGTGCGAGGCTTTTCTTTTTTGTTGATAAATCTGCTTTATATGTTTTTTGCATGAGCTATAATTTAAGTATGAATAAAATAACTTGGATACTCCGCATCGCTATATTTGGAGAATTTTTGGGTCATGGCGTTTTCGCTCTTCAGGGCAAAGAAAGCTGGTTTAAATACTTTGATGCCTTCGGCATTTCTAATCCTGACACCATAACAACCCTTCTTTTATTAGTCGGGATAATCGATCTTGTTTTAGCAATAATGGTTTTGGTAAAGCCAATCGGGCCGTTGATGTTATGGATGGCTTTTTGGGGTTTATGGACAGCTTTGATTCGATGGCCGTTTGGGCCTGATCCAGTCTGGGATTTTTTTGAGAGATGGACTAACTGGGGAGCTCCGCTTGCTTTATATTATTTATGGAAAAAGCAGGGCTAATTTAGAAATTTAATAATATATAAGAACAAGAAAAATTTGTTTTTTAGATCAATTCGTGTTATTCTTAAGTGAATGAAATCTAAGAGCAATGAACTCGAGCAAAACCAAGCAATGACGTCTCTAGTGGTATTTATTGAGAATTACAACAAAAGTATTCCCAAGGATTTTCCGCGCGCAACAACTAAAGCATTAAAAGAATTTCAGATTACTCATTCTGCGCTTTTCAAAAGACCCGATGACTGGTCAATTGAGAAACATCGTAAGCGATTAATGGATTGGCTTTTCTCGCAGGATTGATCATTTTTTTGAATGACTTTTTTAATTAAATCTGATATAGTTGAATTATTATGACAGATTTCAAAAAAACAGGGCCAAAAGATGTGTTTGGTCAGCTCTTAGCCGTCATTGGTCTTTATGTTTCGGTTATTACCTTCGGCGCTCTTATTTTTGCGTTGATTAATTTATATTTTCCGGATATTTTAAATTACGATTACAGGCTTTATGCCAATCAGTCTTTAAGATGGCCCTTGGCAATACTGGTGATTGTTTTCCCGCTTTTTGTCTGGTGGAATTCTTATCTCCAGAAAGATTTTGAAAAAAACCCCGAGAAAAAAGAACTTAGGTCAAGGAAGTGGTTTTTGCATTTTACTCTTTTTGCGGCCGCAATCGTAATAATAGGCGATTTGGTTAGTTTGGTTTTTCGGTTTTTGAGCGGCGATTTAACCATTCAATTCATTCTGAAGATTTTAGCAGTTTTTATAATTGCGGCGGCAGTGTTTATTTATTATCTATGGAATATTAGAAAAGATATTCCGGCGACCAGAGACCCAAGAATGAGATGGTTTGTGCGGGCCGTTGTAGCTGTGGCCGGGTTTTTCATTATTTTCAGTTTTTTTGCGGTTGGTTCTCCTTTTTCCCAGCGCTTAAGACGGTTTGATGAGCGTCGCGTTTCAGACCTTCAAAATATTCAGTACCAAATTGTAAATTATTGGCAGGTTAAAAGAACACTGCCGCAGAATATTGATCAGCTTCGTGATGATATCGCCGGATTTATCCCGCCAAGCGATCCCGAAACAGGGGAGACTTATGAATATAGAGTTTTGGCTCTTTTGCAATTTGAGCTCTGCGCGAATTTTAAGACTTCAAATAAGCAAGATTCAAAAATCGGGAAAGTTCCGGTGCCGGCGGCTCCGCGCGGCTCCTACTACCCTTATCCGATTACTGAAGACAACTGGTCTTATGATGTCGGAAAAACTTGTTTTACTCGGACAATTGACCCGGACAGATATCCTCCGTTGAATAAATAAATTCATTAATTATGAAACTCAAGACCGGTCAAAAAGCGCCTGATTTTGAATTGTCGGATCAGGGCGGAAAAACTCATAAACTTTCCGATTATCGCGGCCAATGGGTGCTTTTGTATTTTTATCCGAAAGATAACACGCCAGGCTGTGCCAAAGAAGCCTGTTCAATTAGAGACAGTTTTCCCGCTTTTCAAAAATTAAAGGCCAAAGTTTTGGGCGTGAGCGCTGATTCGGTACAGAGCCATAAGAAATTCGCCGAAAAATATAATTTGCCGTTCATTCTTTTGGCTGATGACAAAAAAGAAGTGTTAAAAAAATACGGCGTTTGGGGCAAGAAAAAATTTATGGGGAAAGAGTATTACGGGACTTTTCGCACTTCGTTTTTAATTGATCCCAAAAGAAAAATCGCCAAAATCTACGAAAACGTGAAGCCGGAAATTCATGCTCAAGAGGTTTTAGATGATTTGAAATCAGAGAAATGAAAAAAATAGCGGCAGTTATATTTTTAGTAATAGCTGGAATTTTAGCTATTTATTTTTCCACTGGGGAGGATATTTCTGAATTTAATTCAATTATAATTGGCGATACAAAGATAGAAATTAAGACTGCTGAAACGCCGGAAGAAAGAACTCTGGGGCTTTCAGGACAAAAAAGTCTGCCCCATAACCGAGGCCTGTTTTTTATTTACGATCAGCCGGATCTTTACGGAATCTGGATGAAAGAAATGAATTTTCCGATAGACATAATTTGGTTTGATTCCGATAAAAAAATCGTAAGCATCTCAAAGAATGCGAAGCCGGAAAGTTTTCCTGAAGTTTTTTGGCCTGATTTTTTAGCCTCTTATGTTTTAGAGGTTAACGCCGGTTTTGTTGATGAAAATGGGATTAAGATAGGAGATAATTTTGGTTATTTTATTCAAAGATAAACTGAAGAAATGATAAATATCAGACTGGCAAATCAGGAAGATGGCGGGGCGATAAAAAAAATAGCTGATCTGCTTTATCTTGATATTCCCGAATTTAATTGGAACAAAGACGATTTCATAAAAGGTCAAATTAAGAAAGGG
>Ga0209541_10005964_pt1 | contig 21031 bp, 24 predicted proteins | sample RifCSPlowO2_01_FD_184027 | JGI IMG/M metagenome (GOLD analysis project Ga0209541, IMG submission 184027) | Groundwater microbial communities from Rifle, Colorado - Rifle CSP2_plank lowO2_0.1 (SPAdes) (version 2) | ecosystem: Environmental > Aquatic > Deep subsurface > Groundwater | place... | reverse complement strand
ATTCAAAGTCCGGCGCTCAAGGCGTGGGCAGCCAATCGTCAGGCGACGGCGGAAGCGCAAAAGTTGCTTGTTCACCGAGCAAACATGAACGGTTTGGCCGCGCAGGGAAAGTATTCGAAAGATTTGGAATTAACCACTTAGAATATGCTGTTTGATTTTCTTCAAAAAAACGGAGCAACGATGGAACTCGCGGAGCTTATAGTCGAGCTCGGACGCGCGGTGGAAGAAATTTCCACGACGATTATCCACACCAGCACGGGCAAGGTCGGCAGTAAAAATGTTTATGGCGAAGATCAAATCGCCATGGACGTGAAGGCGGATGAAATTATGGGACGATATCTCAAAACCAATCCTTATGTAGCGGCTTATTGCAGCGAAGAAATGGACGCGCTTGAGCCCGCCGACGAAGGCGGAATTTTTAGTGTTTTCCATGATCCTTTGGACGGTTCAAGCTTGTTTGACGTGAATTTTTCCGTGGGAACGATTGTGGGAATTTATCAAGGCCGAAATGTGATTGGGCGAACGCCTCGCGAACAAGTGGCGGCGCTTTACGCCGTGTACGGTCCACGCAGCACTTTGGTGCTTTCGGTGGGGAACGGTGTGCATGAATTTGTGCTCACGAGCGAAGGCTGGGAGCTCAGCCGCGAAAACATAACACTGAGCGGAGAGAAAAAATATTTTGCTCCGGGAAATTTGCGGGCGACCAAAGATCGGGAAGATTATTTTCAGTTGGTTTCTTTCTATATTAAGGAGCAATACACGCTGCGTTACAGCGGAGGAATGGTGCCGGATCTCAATCATATTTTGCAAAAAGGCAGCGGTGTTTTTCTGTATCCCGGCATGCCGAGCGCCCCGCACGGGAAGCTTCGACTTCTGTACGAATGCGGTCCCATGGCCTACATCATGGAGCAAGCTGGCGGACTTTCGAGCAACGGGGAGAAAAGTATTTTGGATTTGGAAATTCGCGATCTCACTCAAACGACGCCCATTTTTATCGGCGTAAAAGAAGAAGTGAAGCGAGCGGAAGAAATGCTCAAATGATGAAAAAAACCTCTTACCTCACAACGCGAAATCACGCCAAAAAAGTGAACGTTTGGTTTACGGCGCTTCGACCTTTTCAAAAACATTGGAAACAGTGGGATGCGAAAGAGTCGGCGCTTTTGGTGATTGATGTGCAGCGTTATTTTTTTGATTTGACCTCGCATGCGTTCGTGCCCGTCGGGCCTTTTGTAAAAAAGAACATTCAAGCTCTTGTGGAGAAATTTCGAGCGCAGGGAAGGCCAATTATTTTCACCATTTTTGCCGTTCAAAAAGGTGAGAAAGATGTCATTTTAAATTGGTGGAAGGAAAGTGTGAAAGAGGGAAGTCCGGCGGCGGCTTTGAGCATGGAAGTTGGAAATGATTTTGTCGTGCGGAAGAAAAATTACAGTGCTTTTTCGGGGACCGATTTGGAAACGATTTTAAAAAAAGCGGGCGTGAAGAAAGTGGTGATAACCGGCGTGCTTTCCAACCTTTGTTGCGAGACCACCGCGAGGGATGCTTTCAATCGCGGCTACGATGTTTTCTTTGTAGCTGACGCCACGGGAGCCTACAACGAGGGCATGCATAAAACCGCTTTGGAAAGCCTTTCTTACGGCTTTGCAACTCCTCTTAAAACGGACGATTTATTATGATTTACGATTCTATTATTGTTGGGGCCGGACCGGCCGGAATGAGTGCCGGCGTGCAACTTTCACGTGCGGGACTGAAGGTACTTTTGATCGAAAAAAATGAAGCCGGCGGGCTCCTTCGCAATGCGAATTGCGTTGAAAATTATTTGGGTTTTCATTCGCCGTGCGGCGCTGAAATGGTGATGGAATTCCAAAAACAATTGGAGGATTTTTCGGTGCCGCTTGTGAGAGGCGAAGTTTTGGAAATTCAAAAAGGCCGGACTTTTTCCGTGCGAACAAAAAAGAAAAATTATTTTGCGCGAACGGTTCTTTTGGCCACCGGGACCGAAGCGGATCTTTTGGAAGTTTCGGGAGAAAAAAAGTTGGCCGGGAAAAAAGTTTTTTATGAGTTGGCGGATCTCTTGAAAAATTTTAATAAAGGAAAAATTCTTGTTGTGGGCGGAGGGGACGTGGGTTTTGATTATGCCCTCAATTTGTCCGGTCGAGGCTTCCGGTCCATTCTCATTACGCGCGGGGAAGGCGCCGCTTTGCCCGTTTTAAAGAGCCGTGCGGGAAAGAGCGGCATTCCGGTTTATGAAAATGTTTGCGTAAAAAAGATCGGCCTTGGCGAAAAAGGTTTGCTTGTGGACTGCACTCAAAGACAATTCAAAGTGGACGCAGTTTTGGTCGCCGTTGGACGGCACGTTCAAATGCCGAAAATCGGTATGCAAAAGCGCATAAAGGGCTTATACTTCGCCGGCGACGTCAAGCACTTCGCCATCCGTCAGTCGCAAATTGCCGCGGGGGAAGGCTTAATGGCGGCCATGCAAATCATCCATCAACTAAGCAATGCAAATCGTTCAAGAAATCGGAAATGATAAAGTGGCGCGTCTCTACGTTGCCAAGCTCCGCGACTATTTTTTGGAATTTGTTGAATCGCGCGATCCCGGTCTTCCACTCGAAGAAAAAATGGTGATTGTGGTTTCTTGTCTTTTGGGTTGTCCCGTGAAATGCCTTATGTGCGATGCCGGAAAAAATTATTGCGGCATGCTCAGCAAGGAAGAAATTTTTGAGCAAATCGATACGATCGTCGATCGTCACTTTCCGGATCGAAAAATTCCCGTAAAAAAGTTTAAAATTCAATTCACGCGGATGGGGGAGCCGGCATTTAATCCCGCCGTTCTGGATGTTTTAGAGGCTTTGCCAAGCCGTTATGAGGCACCCGGTTTGTTGCCGTCACTTTCCACCATCGGTCCGAAAAACACATGGGGATTTTTTGATCGCCTCATTAAAATCAAGAAGAAATATTATGGCGGCGGTCATTTTCAAATGCAATTTTCCATTCATACGACCGACGTTAAAAAGCGCGACAAACTTATTCCCACGCCCAAAATGAGTTTCAAAAACATCGCGGATTTCGGGCGTGAGTTTTTTGAAACGGGCGACCGTAAAATCACACTTAATTTTATTGTGATGGAAGCTTATCCAATTAATCCCGCGGTGATTGTGAAGTACTTCGATCCCACTCGGTTTGTACTGAAATTCACGCCGCTCAATCCCACCGAAAAAGCGCGCAGCATGGGATTGGTAAATTTGTTGCATCATGAGCAGGAAGGCCGCGTTCAAGAACTTTTAAAAGAGTGCCGAAAACTGGGTTTCGACACCATTGTGAGCATCGGGGAGTTGGAAGAAAACACCATCGGGAGCAATTGCGGACAATATGTTTCCAATTTGAAGTGCATGGAGTAAGCTCAAAACGTTTTACCCCATGCTATGAAAAAACTTATTTTTTCCATTTTCGCTCTTTTTATTAGCGCGTCGGTTTTCAGCATCAGCGTAGTGGCTGAAGATGATACCTTGCAAATCAATAATCTTATGTTTTCGGACGTCGGTTTGGAGGAGGAAAATTATTATGCCATTTATTTTCTTTATAACACCGGAGTTATTGAAGGCTATGAAAATGAAGAGGGCTTGCGTGATTATCGGCCCGGTCAATCCATCAATCGTGCGGAATTTTTAAAGATTATTTTGGAAGGAACGGGCGAAGCCGATGAGGGCTCTTACGATTCGTGTTTTCCCGATGTTTCCGAAGGCGAGTGGTACACCGATTATGTGTGTCAGGCCAAAGAGGAGGGCTGGATTGGAGGTTATCCCGACGGCACGTTTAAGCCCGATCAAACCATCAACGAAGTGGAAGCGCTCAAAATTTTGGGCGAAGTAATGGATTGGGAACTCGAGGAAACCGAAGGCGATTGGTATGAGCCCTATCTGGAAGTGGGAGAAGAAACGAACATTGTTCCCGAGGAAGACATTGCTTCACTGATGACGCGCGGGGATATTGCCGAACTTATTTTCCGCAACGAACAAGTGGAGGATTTGCCGATTTCCGAGTATTCCGAAGACTACATTGAATACTATCTTGAAGCGAATGACATTCCTTACGACGGAACGTTTGGTCCCGGCGGTGTTTTTGGTCCGGACGGTCCCTATGGAGAAGCCGGTCCTTTCCCGGAAGGCTTTACAATTTTTGCCGATGATTATTACCAGGAACATTATTGTTATTACTCCGATCAGGAAGAATTTTATGAAGAGCTCCGTGAGGAATTGTCTTCATACAGTGAAAAGGAGTTGGAAGAACTTTTTGCCGTGGAGGACGGGGATATTTATCGTTTTGGAAAGATGAGTTGTTACGATGAAGCGCAAGAAACCGATTTGCTGGCTTTCACCGAGGAGCTTCGTGCGGAATACAGTGTGATTTGTTGGCCCACCGATGTGGACGGTGAAATTTTGTGCTACGACGGCACCGATTATTTTGCCGGCGGAGATGAGTACGATGACGTGGAAACTGGCGACAATACCGGCATCTTTTTTGCGGACGTTTATCAAAGCGGTCCGGTGAATGCGGACGGGTCTCCGCTGTCCGTTTTCCTTACTTTGATTGACGGGGATTTTGAACCAGCGACCGGTCATAGTTTAGTGGCTATGGTTATGACGCCGCACAGCTACGAATCCTTTGATATGGGTGAAACCGAAGCGGGCGTTTACGAACTTACTTTCACTTCTTACAAAGCCGCGACGTACGGTGTTTATATCCTCGATGAAGACACTGGAGAAATTTATTCCACCGAGGCGAGTTTTGGTGCGGGTGATGTCGAATCGATGGAAATTTTGAATGTTTCATACCCTTTTGAAAATGAGGATCACAGCGCTCGGTTTGAAGTGATTCTTGAAGATGCTTACGGAAACGTGGTCACTTATTTGGATGAGAGCGATCTGACTTTTGAATCCACTTTGGGCGAAGTTTTTGCGACGCTCGATGAAGAACGCGGGGTTTGGGACGTGAGTCTTTACGCATCCGAAGTTGGGGACGCCGTAGTCACGGTTACCGGTGACAGCACTTTTGATGATTTATCCGAAAGCGTGGAATTCTTTTTTGATTCCGTGATGCTCGGCATTCCCCGAGGCCTTGCCGAGGATGAAAGCGTTACCGTGCCCCTTTACATCAATATGGGTGATGAGGGTAGTTTGGGTGAATATGAGGTTTCCATCGTTTACAATTCCGGCACTTTGCAGTTTGAAGAAGCCACGGAAGGCACGGATAATTTCATGAATACACCCACCGTCAGTTTGTCTGACGGAATGATTACCGTGAACGGTCAAACGACCACGGGCGAGACTACCGATCAATATGTTCATGTGGCCGATCTTTATTTCACCGGTGCGGTGATTGGAGACGGGACCATTTATGCGGAAGATGCCAGCATCACCACCACGGATGAAGCTCCCATTCAAAATATTCTTTTACAGCAAGCGGCGGCTCAGCCGGCGGTGGTCGTGAAAGGCACAAAAGAGGTGTGTTTGGACATTTTTATTCTGGAAGGAGCCGACAGTGGAGATGGTAGTGCGATGACGGAAGCCGATATCAATGCGGAAATTGCCAAGGCAGAGACCGCTTTTGCGGTGGCGGCCGCTTCTTGTAACTGTCCTTACTTTCTTGAATTTGCAATCAATTTTCGTGAGCTCAGTCGTGCCGATTGGCAGACGGTCACCGCTGCAACGGGAGTAGATGGAGTAACAGATACAGAAGATGATGTTATTGAACAGAGCGAGTCACGCGCGCTGTCAGCTGCATATGGTTCGGCGGACTGTATCCCCGTCTTTTACATTCCTCAGGCGAGTATTCCCGATGAGGCGACCGGTAATTGGGTGACTTCCGGTTGGTCTCGGGCCAGTGATCCCCGTAACATTACGATTGATGAATCTCGAGATGGCGATCAAACGACCTTGGTCCATGAACTGATGCATATGCTCAGCAAAAATGTAATTAAAGATTACAATCCCAATGCTTCCGAGGATGACAATGCAACAGCGGTGAGTCAGGGCGGAAAAGAACCCGGAAATATAATGAATTACGGAGAAGCCGGTTTCGAAATGACGGCCGCTCAATGCGCTCTTATTGATTGGGATGCCTGGCCGATGAGGTAGCCGTAAGAATTTCTTGCGACGTACGTCTTCTTTTATAGACTGCACTTCGTGCAGTGGTGTAGAATATGGCCACTACGCAATTCCACTCCATGAACGACACTGCGCCACAAAACTTTGATGTTGATGCTTTGGTGCTTCGAGCCCAAGAAGGGGACAAAGACGCTTTTGCTCGTTTATATGATCATTTTTTTGATCGCATTTATCGTTATGTTTATTTTCGCGTTGCGCCGTCGGAAGTGGATGATTTGGTGGAAATAGTCTTCATCAAGGCGTGGATCAATCTCGAAAAGTATGAAAAACGGGACGTTCAATTTTCGGCGTGGGTTTTCAAAATCGCTCACAATATTGTGATTGATCATCGTCGTTCGCATCGTCCCTTATCTGAAATCACGGAAGAGTTGGAAGATTCGTCCGAAAAGGCCGCTCCCAAGGTGCTTACGGAAAAAAGTATGACTTCCGATCTTGTGAGGGAAGCGGTGGATCACCTGAAAGAACCTTACAGACAGGTGGTGACTTTAAAGTTTTTAATCGGTCTTTCCAATACTGAAATCGCTGAAATTATGAACGAACGTGAAGGGAACGTTCGTGTCCTTCAATTTAGGGCTCTCAAAGAGCTCAAAGTCCTGCTCCAAGAAAAAGGAGTGCAGCCGGAGTTTTTGTAATAAATCACGGCGGTCTCCGTTTTAAACAGGCCGGACACGAAGTGTCTGCTATGCAAAAAAGTGGCGAAGCCACAACAATATTACGCTTATGCTGAACGACGCACAGATTAATGACGCCAAAAAACGCATTTGGAGCCGCCTCCAGGGTAAACTGCCGGAGCGTGAGCTCAGCGTGTACCAACCGATACTTTCTGTTTTGCGCAATCAAAAAACGCCTCTTTCTCGATTGAAACGAGTTCAGTTTAAGGAAAGAATTTTGGACGTTTTGCCCGATCGTATTCCCGCCACCTCTTTTTTCAGCCGAAGGCTTTTGGCCGGTGCCACCTTACTTTTGATTTTAGGAGTGACTTTCACGCCCATTCTGGAAATGACACCGAGCGCGTCCGCCTCCAGCACCAATCTTCTTGAAGTGGTGGAAGGCGAGGTTCTGGTGAATGGCAACAGGGTGGAAGATCGTGTGCTTTTACAAACGGGAGATCAGATCAGTACGGGCGAAGATGCCATGGCACATCTTTATTTTTTGGATGACAGCCGCGTGACTTTGGGTCCCGGCAGCCAAGTGGACATTGTAGACACGCAAATTGATCCTAAAAATCGAGCCGATACTCAAGTGAAGCTCCGTTTGGAAAGCGGTCGGCTTTGGGTTCAGGTTTTAAACCTTGTTTCCAGCGAATCAACTTTTACCGTAGAGTTTCCCGAGGGCAGTACCACCGTGGACAGTCGGGCCAGTTTTGATATTACCACCGACGACGGAACTCAAATTTCTGTGGCGCGCAATTTGATTGCGGTGAATGTGCATACGGCAACGGGTTCTTATGAAGGAATTCTTGGACAAGGAGCTACGCTACTGGCAGGGGAAGAAGTCAACATGGAGTCGCTTCCTCCCGAAATTAGCGACGATGTGTGGTGGAGTTTTAATCTGGCTTATGGAAAATCCTATGCGCGTCAGCTCGATGAAAGTTATAAACAAGAAAACGTCGACAGGGCAGTGATTTTGCCAGGCAACCCTCTCTACTTTTTGAAAACTTTCCGTGAAAATGTGCAAATTTCGCTCACTTTTTCGAGTGAAGCAAAAGAAGAACTTCTCGTGCAGCAAGCGGAAAATCGCTTGAATGAAGCACAGGTTTTGTTGGCACAAGGTGAGACGGAGGCCGCCGAAGAAGTTTTGGAAGTCTATCAGGCCACCGTGCACAATGCTTTGGAAAATAGCGATAACGAAGGCATGCTCGCCTTGGTGGAGGAGACTCAAAAAGGTGTTTTGGTGAGTCAGGAAGTGGATGCAGGCATTACCTTGTTGGAAGAACATTTGGTGAGCAGTTCCGCTTTAATTCCTTCCGATGCTTCGGAGAAAACTGGAGTGCAAATGTTGTCGGCGTCTCAAAAATTGCAGCGGGTACCCGACCTCATTGCGAATGGCGATTTAAACCAAGCGCTCGCTGATCTTTCCGCTTATCAATCGGAATCCATTTCAATTTTGGCGCAGCTCGAATCGGTGGTTTTGGAAGAACGCGAAGCGGTCATTTCCACTTTGCTCGATCAAAAACTCAAAGACATCCAGATTTTACGCGTCATCGCGAGCATGCCCGAACTTTTCCAAATACTTGAGGTGGACGCGGCTATTTTGGATCAGCTCAGCATGATGGTGCTTTCTCTTCGCGAGAAGGAACTCACGGAACTTTCCAAATTCTTTGAAAGCACCACTTACACTGTTGCTCTTCAGTACGATGTATACAGCCGCTTGCGTGACCACACTGAAATTACTCCCGAGCTCACCGAGCAATTTGAAAATGTTGAACAGCAACTCAGCACCTCCGGAGGAGCGGAAGTGGTGATGGACGTTGCGCCCGTTGTAGAGCCTTTGGTGGAAGATTCCTTGGAAGATCCACGGTTCACCGATTAATCTCCCATGCCCACCAGGCCGAGAATGAGGCCCAGAATGGCCAGGACTCCGCCCAGAATCCAAAACCGCATCACCACTTGAAACTCGGGCCAGCCGAGATGTTCGTAATGATGGTGCAGCGGGGCGATGTGGAAGACTTTTTTCCCGAACAGTTTTTTTGAAGTGAGTTGAATGATCACGGAGAGCGTTTCAATCACAAAAATCCCCGCAATAAAAGGGAGCACCAAAACGGTGTTGGTAAGCATGGCGATGACACCCAGGGTTGCTCCGAGCGAAAGGGCTCCGGTGTCTCCCATAATGAAGCGCGCGGGCGGAATGTTGAACCATAAAAAGGCCATACTGGCTCCCGCGACCACCGCGCAAAAAGCGGACAAAATAAGAAGGCCGTGGGCGTAGGCAAGACCGGAATAAGTACCGAATGCGATAATGGTGAGTCCGCCGGCAAGGCCGTCCAAACCGTCCGTGATATTTACGGCGTTGGCGCTTCCCACAATGATAAAAACAAAAATGGGAATGTACCAGAGCCCCACATCAAAGTCGCCGATTCCGGGGACATGAATTTCGCTGAAGCCGAGTTTAATGAAGAACCAGAGCGCGCCGAGTACGGCAAGAAGCGTAAGCCACAAAAACTTCGGTTTTACATTGAGACCTTTGTTGCCCGAACCTTTGATGTTAAACCAATCGTCAATGAGTCCCAGAACAGCCACGGCCGCAAGCGTAAAAATTGGAAGGTAGGTTTCTTTACGACTGAGCAGGGAATGTTCGAAAAATCCAAAATAAGAGAATGCGCGAGAGATCAAAATGACCGCGAGGGTGGTTCCCCAAATGAGCACGCCGCCCATGGTGGGCGTTCCTTCTTTTTTGCAATGCAGGGCGTGGTACAGTTCCGCGTTTTTCCCGTCACTGGTCTTGGTTCGAATGTTTTTTCCGAGCTTCCATTTGGTGAGCCAATTGATGAAAGGCTGTGCCAGAGCAAAAGCGATTCCAAAGGCGAGAAGGCCGGAGCCCACAATAAGAATGAGGTGTCGAACGGTTTCTGTAATTGGAAACATTTTTTACCAGACGTAAGCGCGATAAATCCAGTCGAGAAGAATTTTGGTGTCTATGAAACGGTTTTCACTTCCCAGTACGATGCTCACCACTTCGTGTCCGGCTGGACCGTCGGCAATGGCGATGAGACATTCTCCGGCGGAGGCCGTTGTCCCCGTTTTCAGTCCTTTAATTCCCAGTTGGCCCAGCAGAATATTGGTATTGATGAGTGTATGCTCGGTCCCGCTTTGGCTGGTCACCGTCGCTTTGCTGTTTTTCACAATTTCCCGAACGCTTTCGTCTTGCAAAAGGTGGGTGCTTAAAATGGCAAGGTCACGAGCCGTGGAGTAAGCGTTGTTGGAATCCAGGCCGGTGGTGTTGGCAAAGTGAGTATTTCCCATCCCCAACATTTCAGCCGTTAAATTCATTTTTTCAATAAAAGCCGCTTCACTTCCCGCGTTGAATTCGGCGAGGGCGAGAGCGGCGTCGTTTCCCGATTCAATAAAAAGTCCGTACAGCAGGTTTTTCACCAGTATTTCTTCGCCGCCATAGAGCCCCATTCGGGAACCTGTGGCTGCACTGGCCTTGTTGCTCACGGTCACCACGGCGTTTGGGTCGTTCTCTTCCAAAATCAGATAAGCCGTCATCAATTTGGTGAGACTGGCGATGGGAACTCGCGAGACGGAATTTTTCTCGTAAAGGATGGTTTGTGTTTCCAAATCAATCGCTAAAATTGCATCGGCGCTCATAGCGGCCGGCTCCACAAACTCTTCATTTTGCATCGGGATTTTTGCAACGGAAAGTAAAGTGGTGTCATCAAAGCGGGCGGCCTCACTTTCTCCGCCAAACGAAGCGAAGCTGAGTGAGCTGGCGAGCAGTAAAGAAAGGAGGCTTTGGAACATCAGGCGGAGTGAACGTTAGTGAGCGTAGCCCTTAAAAAAGAGCATCAACATACTACTCTAGTAAACACCAAGATAGAAGAGCTCATCGTTCTCTTCGTAAAAATCCACAAAATCTTCGCCCAATTCAATGATGACTTCGGCTTCCGTCGGCCAAACGGCAGGGGCGTATTCCGGCGGGACTTCATTCATAATTTCTCCCTGCGTGAGGGAAGGTAAAATTTGAATGTTTCGATTTACTTCTTCGTCGTTGATGCCGTTTCGAAGTGGAATAATGCGTGTTTTTTCCACGCCGGCAGTGGCTGCATTTCCATAGTTCACCACGTTAAAACCATAGCGTACGAGGTACATTTTTGTGAGTCCGGCGATGCTCTCGGCCTTCGTTCCGTTGAGCACTTGAATCGCCACCTTATCCGCGTAAATTTCCGGATGATAGAAAAAGAGTTGAGCAAAAAGTTGCAGCTCGATAAAACTTTCTGTGTAAGGTACGAGCACGTAAGGGTCGCCTTCTTCACGAGGTGGCGTGTAGAGGAAGCCGCCCATTTTATTGGCCTCTTCGTTGAGTACGGCGGAGAGAACACTGTCGCCGGTGAGCTTTTCAGCAAATTCCACCAAGCTCACAATTTCCGTAAGGCTCATGTCTGTTTCGAAATTGCGTGAAATGGCCCAATATACATCTTTAATTTTGGCAGGATTGGCCAGTACACCCATGCTCAGTGCTTTGTTCTTTAAGGCCTCCAGCATTTGTTGTTGGCGAGCGGCGCGGTCAAAGTCGGAGGTGTTGTGGCGGCTGCGAACATACTTGAGCGCGGTTTCTCCGTCGAGTTCTTGGGTTCCGGCTTGCAAATAAAAAGGATCGAACAGGTAATCCGAGCCGGCTGCGGCGGGATAGGCGTCATCAATAATCGTTTGATCCACATCCACGGTCACGCCTCCGAGCGCATCCACCACTTCCTCGAAACCTTGGAAGTCGATTTTCGCGTAGTAGTGAATATCCACGTCCAAAATATCTTCGATTTCGGTTTTGAGCTCATCCATGGCAAGGGCGGGGTCGTCCGTATCGTCCAAGATATATTCGTAAATACTGTTGAGGCGCGTGCCCCATCCCACCATTTCATTTTCCACGTAAAGGTCGCGCGGAATGGAAATCATGGAAACCAAATTGTCGTTGTGATTCAAGGAAGCCACAATCATCGTGTCCGTGAGATTTTCGCCATCGTGTCCTTCGCCTCCCACTCCGATTAGGAGGATGTTCGTGTGTTCGTAGGCATCCATTTTCACGCTGCTCCCCACGGCCGAGTAAAAAATTTGCTTCACTGAGAAAGGATTCCCGGTGAGCATGGCGCCCACCACTCCGCGCAAGGTGAGAATACCGAGCACCAAAGCCACAATACTGAGAAAGATGTGGCTTTTAATCCAACCGTTCGATGAAGTCGAGCGTTTTAAAGAGTGTTTTGTGAACGATTCCATGCGACGGGATTCTACTTAAACTATCGCACTTTGAAAAGATCTTTTAGACCCTTTGGGAACCCATGCAGTGCGAGCAGCGCGAGAGGGGCCGCCCAGTTTGCCCAGCGTTCCACAAAGTCCCAAACAGGTTCTCCCGCGATGGGACGCATGAGTGCGGTTGCGAATCCCCAAAGGGCCGCCCAAACGAGCACGATTCGAAGGGGGAGCAGGAGCGCGAAGAAAGCCACTACAATGTCCAAACCGCCAATGAGCGGTAAAAGTGTTTCAGCGCTGCTCTCGGAAAAACCCACCACCGTGAGGTAGGGGATCCATGCCGCTTTCACGCCCAGGCCGAATACGCCATGTCCCAAAAAGGAACCGAAAATACCGATACGAAGGATCCATTCGGCTGTCTTTAAAGGATTGTTCATGGTGTTGTGGTAAAATTTCTATCCGTACTCTACGCTCAATTGTTTTGAAGAAAAAGGCGTTTTCTCTCCACTTCCCCTTTGACACAGATACCCCCAGGGGGTATTCTTCGCGCATGAGATGCGATATTAAAAAGAAAGTGCAGAGAAGGTTGAAGATTATTGAAGGCCAAATTCGGGGTCTTCAAAAAATGGTGGAAAATGAGGAGTACTGCATCGATATCATCACGCAGTCGCAGGCAGCCAGGCAAGCTCTTTCCGGCGTGGAAGATTTGATGCTTGAGAATCACCTTTCGACGCATGTGATTGAACAAATAAAATCAGGAGAAAACAAAAAGGCAATTCGTGAAATTCTTGCCGTTCACAAACTTTCCAAGAATAAATAATTCTTAACCTTTATTATATGGGAAAAACAGTCTCGATCGGTCTCATCATCATTTCTCTCGTTATCGGGATCGGCTATTGGATCAGTTCCGCTTCGGAAAACGCCGAAGAAAAACGAGAAAAATTGACTCAGCTGATCGGCACTACGGACATCACGGTCGTTGCCAGCAGCACTTGCGGTTGTTGCAAACTGTACGCTGGTTATCTGGAAGGAGAGGGGTTTGATGTCGATCTGCAGTTAAAGTCTCAATCTGAGGTGGAATCCTTTAAAACGGAAAATGGAATACCTTCCGAATTGTGGAGCTGTCACACCTCAAAAATAGGCGATTATATTATTGAAGGTCATATTCCGGTGGAAGGCATAGAAGAGTTGTTCAGTCAAAAGCCGGACATTAAAGGCATCGCTTTGCCCGGAATGCCTTCCTCTTCGCCTGGAATGCCGGGACCAAAATTGGCACCGTTTGAGATTGAAATCATCACGAATGACGGACAAGACGGCGGACTCTTCATCCAAATTTAGATAATGAAAAAAAGATTACTGACTGTTTTTTTCGGATTTGCATTGGCGATAATGCTTCCCGCCGGAACCGCCATGGCTCATTGCCCGCTTTGCACATTGGGAGCCGGGGCCGCCGCGCTTACTGCGGCATCCTTGGGACTCAGTGTGCTTTCCGTTGGCATTTTTCTCGGAGCTTTCGCCGTGGCCATGGGGCTTTGGATAGGCCGTCTGCTTCGCCGGAAAATAAAAATTCCGTATCTTCCGTACTGGATGGCTCTGCTTTCTTTCCTGACCACCATACTTCCTCTTCAGCCTCTTTTATTCGACAACAGTTCTTTCTACCTTTCACTTTATGGCGATTTTGGCTCTTTGCTCAATCGCACTTACTACGTGGATAAATTTCTTTTCGGCAGTGTCGTGGGTGGAATCGTATTATTTTTTGGTCCGCGCTTAAGCACCTTGCTCACTCGGCTTCGAAAAAGCAAAACTTTTCCCTATCAAGGCATGATCCTTACCTTCCTTTTCTTGATTCTTGTCGCGACTTTTTTTGAACTTCTAAGATTTTTTCTATGAACGATCCGGTTTTCCTTTCTTTTGCCGCCATCATTCTTTTGTTTTTCACCTTGCTGATTTTGAAACATTTGATCGGATTTAAAATTTGCGTTTTATGCGCGAGCGTTTCCATCACTTGGCTTGTGCTGCTTGTACTTTATTTGTTGGGTACTTTTCACGACGGCGCCCTCCTGGCTTTATTGATGGGCGCTTCGGCGCATGGAATTTATACCGTGGTCGAAAAGAAAACCGTGGAAAAATTTCATATTTTTCGACTGCCGTTTTTCCTCAGTTTGATTTTTTTCTTCTACATTTTTTTGGTGGGATCGACAGCTCTCCCGTCCGTGGCCGTTTTCTCGGTTTTAATTCTTTTGTGGATCGTTTTTACGATTTTATTTTTTTACTCCACAAGCAGACCCGAAGGGTTTGCTAAGCAAGAACGTGGCCAACGGCCACAACCTTACATGTCCCGGCTCAAGAAAGCCGCGAGTGCCTTACTTGAGTGCTGTAAAAACTGGTAATCTTTTCCTTTTCCATTATGAATACAAAATATCGCAAAGCAGACCCGAAGGGTTTGCTAAGCAAGAACGTGGCTAATGGCCACAACATTATTATCGATAGAAAAATGCTTTGGTCTATTGCCATTGTTTTCTCCGCGATTTTGCTCGCGCTCAACGTTGTTTTTGAAATTCAACTTTCGCCGCGTTTATTCGCCAAAACGGAAGAAGAATTGGAGCAGGATCTTCAGGAAGCGGTTTTTTCGGAGGACGGCGCACTGCTTCCGATTCAGTGGGCGGATCTTGGGCAAAAAATGATCGCCGACGGGGTCATTGATTCAACGCAAATGAGCCAAATCATGGAGCAGCGCGGTTGGACAGACGATTACAGCAAGGAGCTTCTCGAAGGGACGGTGGAAGGAGAGCTAAAACTCACTCAAGAAAACAGCGGTTTGATTCTCAATTTACTGTGGGCGTTCGGGCTGGCCAATAAAAATACAATTTTAGAGACCGGTCCGATGGTGGATCCGGCTTACGGAGGCGCTGGCGGTTTTGCGTCAACGGGCGGCTGGTCGGTTTCCGTTGGAGATAGCATGGACCATTACAGCCGACACGAATGGATTGTTTTGACCGATGAACAGCAAGCTTTGGTGGAGGAAGTCGCAAAAAATATTTATAGACCGTGTTGCGGCAATTCCACCTATTTCCCCGATTGCAATCATGGAATGGCGATGCTCGGTTTTTTGGAGTTGATGGCCGCTCAAGGAGGGTCTGAGGAAGAAATGTATGAAGCCGCTCTTGTTCTCAATTCTTATTGGTTTCCGGGTACTTATTTGACGATTGGAAAATACTTCGCCAAGGAAGGCACCGATTGGGAAGATATTGATCCGAAAACGGCTTTAAGCGCGGAATTTTCGAGTTCGGCCGGATACAAAAATATTCTTTCCACCGTGGAACCATCTCAAGCGAGCGGGGGAGGATCTTGCGGCGTGTGAGGAAATTATTTTGAGAAAAGAGTCCAAAGGCCGACGACCAAAAATCCAACTCCTCCAATGAGTTTCAGTGTTTTTTCTCCAACGTAGTTCGAAAGAACCGCACCGAGCAGTACGCCGATGGCTGTGGTGAGAACGAGCGCCAAAACCGCTCCCAGAAAAATCATCCATTTGTTGTGTTCTTTGTCCGCGGCAAAAAGCAGCGTGGCGATTTGCGTTTTATCGCCCAATTCGGCGAGAAAAATGGTGACGAAGGCGAGGATAAAGATTTTCATTTTATTCGTTTACTGCGGCTATCAGCATCTCGATTATGCCGTCATTAAATTTTTTATATGTCTTGGACCATTCCGGATGTTGCACTCCGGGGCGGGAGTTCAACTCCAGAAGTCTATATCCCTTGCCGGAATGAATAAAGTCCGCAGAATAGATCGCCGGGTAATACTTTTTCACTTTCTTATCAATTCGGTAAACAAATTCAATCACTTCTTTTGGTACTTTTTTAAGATCAATAGATGTGCCGCTTCCCCCCTGAGCCACGTTCGCAAGATAACTTCCCTTCTTGGGAACACGTAAAAATGAATTTATCGGCTTACCGTTAATGACAGTGACACGCAGATCATGCAATCCATCGGTTATACCGGGAATGCCGATTGAACTGTCTATGAATTCCTGAACCATCACGTTATTCCAGTCTTTGTAGGATGACTTCTTAACGTCTGCAATCGGAATGATAAAAATGCCTCGACCCTCCGTTTCAAAATTTTTCTTGAGCACAATCATCTCTTCGGGTTTCATCCGCCATTTCTCGATTTGTTCAAGATATCCTTGGTAAGAGTGAATAGACGCGGTTTTTGGTGAAATGTCAGGAAAAGTTTCAAACGTTTTTACCTTGTCTACGCAGAGTTGATCAAACTCCGGTTGATTGATGATTTTGCAGTCGTCAATAATGGGAATGGTGTTTTTATCATCTCGATTAAAGATAAGGTCGACATGGACTTCGCCCGCGGATTCTTTCAGCTTTTCGTTTACAAATTGCCATCCTTTCCCAAATCGTCCATTTTTAATGTAACTGTCTCCGCGAACAATAAAAACCTTGATGCCACGGCTTTCAAGCTCAGAAATGATTTGTTGATATATTTCAAGATACTGTTTCTTATTAAAGGGGTAGGCCATGGGCTCCGAGTCGGAAAAGTAAATTGCAATTGTTTTGCTCATATCTTGCGATTGGTATTTTCATAAGGTCCGTGAACCGCCCAAACACCTTGTCCTCATGGCCAAATTATATACTTAATTGCCATGAGAAATAGTGCAAAGGCGATGACATTACGGAATTTTGCCTGTGGAATTTTGTCAGATAATTTTTTACCCGCATATCCGCCGAGGAATGGAGCCGGTATGGCAAAAGCCAAAGCGATGAGCATGTTGTTTTCCATTGTTATTCCATCGAGGAAATATTTTGCCACTCTTCCGCTGTCCACAAAAACACCGATTGCTCCGGCTGTGAAAATGAAGACTTCTTTTTTGAGATTGAAAGCTGTCAGGAAGGCCGCCCGAATAGCTCCTCCAACGCCGAAAATACCCGAACTGAATCCGGTTAAAATTCCACCGGTAATGGCTAAGGGTTTGCTTGCGGGGATCTTCCAGTCTTTGTTTTTAAACAAAAAAATCATATAGATAATGAAAAATATTCCGAGCAGACGGGACAATAAAATTTCGGAGATATCAGGCACCAATTTTGCTCCGAAATAACTGGCGATTATTCCCGGAATGCCGAACAAAAGTATGAGTTTTATTTTTGCGCCTGATCGAAAAAAGTGCATTTTCCAGATATTGCCGAACCAGTGAATAATACCGCTGAAGAGCAGTGTTATTGGCAGCGGATAGAAAAATCCCAGCACCGGCACCATGAATGTTGAGGTTCCAAAGCTTGTTGGCAAGTACCCCGTATTTTGGACACGTAGTCATCAAGGCTGCATAATAACTACGTAACCCCAAGTACTATGGGCAGATACTTTTCCTTTGTTCTGTGACAGCAGAACTGTTTTTCAATAATAGGCAAATTGGATTTTGTTTTGGCTAGCACAAGAGTGGAATCAAAGGGGTGAATTGTGCGAGCCAAGACTCCTTATCCTTTTTTCCGCTCATCTAAATTTTTTTCTTTATTTTTGATTGGTGTGAGTATTCTCTTCCAAAAATCTGAATTAATGAATTTATCCACTTGTTTCTTTGCTTCTTGATTTAGCCTATGTTTTCCGCCAATTTCTCCTAATACCTTTTTGTATTCATCCTCGGCGTTGTCTATCTGCCAGATTATTTGAATATTCTCATATTTCTTTTCAAATTCTATCTTTTTTGTTCCCCATGTTTTTGGAAAATCTTCTTTAAGTTTGTCTAAATCTATAAAGCACAATATTAAATCATAAGCATAAGGGCTACTTTCTTTATGGCATTTCTCTAGAATTGTTTCCGCTGATCCACCGGAAGAGTTACTGTAGTTGAAAGTCCATTTTGAGGTGTGATATTTGAACTTTTCTAAATCAATAAGAGCTGTTAAGAAATTTTTGTCTCTCTTGCCTTCTCCAAAGATGAAACCAGTATATAGCTCTTGAAATGATTTTTTTGTCATATTTTAAACTCTAATTTTAGGAAATGCTCCATATGCGCCTGTCATATATTTGGATAGGAAATTGTCGTCACTTCTAATTCCTTTGATCTGGTTTAAACGGTATACATGACTTTCACTATTATTGTTTTTTTCAACTAAATACATTTGGTGCATATCTAGTTTATTCATAAAGCCAAGAGAATGTGATGAAAAAATAATTTGTGCTTTTTTATCTTCATTCTCATCAATGAAGTAGTTAATTATTTTGTTGAGTGCCTCAGGGTGGAAACCAGACTCTATTTCATCAATTATGATTACATTATTGTTTTCTAGACCACTCAGGATATTTGCTAATGCAAAAAATAATGATTGTGTACCCCTTGATTCATAGCCAAAATCTATCATGTTATTTTTTTCCTTTGTTGTATGTACTCCTTTGACTGATATTCTGAATCCTTGTTCCTTTACTTCTTTTTTAATTATGAAACTACTCAAGCCAATGTCGAATTTGCATATGAAGTCTTCCATTTTTTGTTTGAGCTTCTCATCCTTTAGATATAGCTCGAGTGAATTAATTTGATGCATTACATTATTGATTTCTCCTTTTTCGTTAATGTTAGTTTTGAATCCTTCAAAATAGTTAAAAACTGTATTGATGATATCTATGTTGTAATGAGCTTTGAGAAAGGCTAGTAGCGAAACGTCTGCCCTTATTTTTTTTAGAAATTCTACTGGAAATTTTTTAAAGTATTCTTTGTGTAATTTTTCTATATTCTTTGAATTTCGTGAAAAGATTTCTATTTTTTTTGCGCCTTTTTCTTTTCTTTTGGTATGTAAAGACTCTTCGTGAATCGCATTTTTTTCTATTTTAAAGTCATAGAAAAAAATTGTGTCTTTTATCTCAAACTCAATGTTAAAATTTGAAGGTTTTTGGTTATTAAAAAAGGTCTTGTAAGCAACGTCCAATGCGCCTGCAGATTCATCTTTACTACTTTCACATGCAAAATATCTGAAAAAACTGAACAATCTCATAACATTAGTTTTGCCTGATGCGTTACCTCCAATGAAACCAGCCACTTTTGTTATTTGGTCACCAGTTTTTGACTTATAGTAATCGTAGGTTTTTTTCTTCTTTGCCAAGAAATCTATTTCTTGTTCTTGGTCGAAAGAATAGAAGTTGCTAAATTTTACTTTTCTAATCATGGTGTCATTGGATTAATGATCGACTTAAATATAGCAAACTCAGAATTAAATGTCAAGTTAATACAAAAATGCGTATTAAATACATCTCTAGTGTTAGAAAATGTTTTCGTAGCGAAGCGAAGAAAACAACCTTATTTTCCCCTCTATCAAAAAAATAAATCCAATTTGCCTATTATTGAAAAGCAAAGGGCTTTAGCTCTAAAAGGAAAAGTATATTTCGCACAACGTCCCGCACTTTGCGATGTTTGGCGCTGGTACAATTTTAGCACGCAGTGCTACACCAGCGCCAAATATGGGCGGAGCGACCGCAGGGAGCGGAGCCGCAAAGTGCGTGTTGGACGATGTAGCAAAAACAGCTACCATCTGAAACGTTTTTTTAAATTTTCCCACCTATCTAACCAAGCGTCTATTTTACGCCACGTTGCTTTTACCTTTTCCCTCTCTTCTTGAGTCAATCTACTCAATTCAGGATCACAGTCAATTACAAAATCATTAATTAGATCTGTAATTTCTGGACTTTTCAATGCTTTTTCTAGATTTGGATAGGTGGGTTCTTCTATTGGCATATGAAATATTATTTAGTTTAGTAGATTACTCTGTTTTTGCTATTTCGTACAACGTTCGCGTGTATGCGAAGTGACGCAATGGTAAAATACCTGTTCTGCGCTAGCAGAACAACCATTGCGGCATTTGGGAGAGGGGAGGTTCGCTGAAAGTGTACCGACCAGAACCGCATAGGCGCTGTTAGCGGAAGTGCGGACAAATTTAATCTGTAATAAGTATTCCGTTCAGGTGATCAATTTCTTGTTGCAAGATTTTAGGTGCCACTTCTTCATGAATATTGCCGTCAACATCTTGGTATTTAACTTTGGTCCAGAAATACCGATTGGTAAAGTGTTTGTCTTCTAGACTAAAACATCCTTCAATCCATGGAAGGAGCCACTTTTTTTCTATGATTTCTGGATTCACCATGGTTTTATAGTTTCCGTATGATTCTTTGACGGCGATGATTCTTTTGTTAAACCCAATTTGTGGCGCAGCCATGCCGAGCCCGAAAATATTTCCACGGCGGTCTACTTTTTGAAGAACGGCATGGAGTTCATCTGATATTTTTTTTACTTCACTATCAAAAAGTGTCACTTCTTCACTTCTCGTCCTCAGGCCAGCATCCGGTAATTGCAGAATTTCTGTGGGTACCGTGTGAGGCATGGCGAGACTGCCACCATAGATTGCAACAAGAACGAGGATACCTATGATTATCTTTTTACGATTTTTCATGATTTAAAATTTGGACGCATTTACGCTAACGTTCCGCACTTTGCGATGTTTGGCACTGGTACAATTTTAGCACGCAGTGCTACACCAGGGCCAAATATGAGCGGAGCGACCGCAGGGAGCGAAGCCGCAAAGTGCGTGTTATATGCTGTATTTCGAGGGGCTTTAATCTCTAAGTGCAAAAAGATATTGGAATACTCTATAGCCCCAGGTTTGACTTCTTAAAACATCATAGTACTTGCTCACCGCTTGAACTAGTTCAGGTTTTTCACGTTTCATGCCTCGTAATATGTCATCTCTAGCAAGTCCTTGTTGTTCGTGAGCAAGTACGAAATTATAGACTACCTCAAGTAAGTGGAAAATCTCATCGGTCGGAGTGGCAAGATATGCTTCAATTTTTGCTTTACGATCTTCACAAAATTTCCGCAAGCCTTCATTTCCACCTTCTTTGCCTAATTCTACGTTTATTTTATCTAGTTCCTCTCTCATTTTTTCAGCCTGTTCTTCAATGGCTTGCGAAGTG
>Ga0209541_10005963_pt1 | contig 21037 bp, 21 predicted proteins | sample RifCSPlowO2_01_FD_184027 | JGI IMG/M metagenome (GOLD analysis project Ga0209541, IMG submission 184027) | Groundwater microbial communities from Rifle, Colorado - Rifle CSP2_plank lowO2_0.1 (SPAdes) (version 2) | ecosystem: Environmental > Aquatic > Deep subsurface > Groundwater | place... | reverse complement strand
TCGCATCCGAACCGTTTTTACCAAAACGAGCCATCTCGGCGCAAGGAATGTGTTTTCTCAAAAGCGATGCCAGTTCGTATTCCAACGCCGAAGAAAGCGAAAAAATAATTCCCTTTTTCAATTGCTTTTTTATGGCTTCATCTACCGCTTTATATTGATAGCCCAAAATCACCGGCAACAAACCATTTATCATATCCAGATATTTATTACCATCAATGTCCCAGATATAAGCGCCTTTGGCCCGCGCCGCAAACAGTGGCGCTTCGCCTTTTATATATTGAAGATAACTTTTGCTGAATGTTTGCGAAGCCAGCGGAATCACCTCCAAAACTTCCTTCAAAAACTTATTGCTTTCAGTAAATTTTTTTATCATTTTATTTTTTATCCCCCTTCAAAGATTTCGCCAAACCCTCGTTTCTTTTTATTTTTGAATTTTTTGACATAATATCAGGATTTTTCATCAAAAGAGAAATGTATTCTTGGAAACTAGCAGTCGGCGTGGAGTTTTCAATCAAAAACTTTATAACCTCCAAATCCTCTTGATTATCCACCGTTAACCGAAAATGCGACAGGTTTTCTTTGTGGGCAAAATTGGCTTTGGAAAAATTCGGATTATTGCGAATGTAGAGCGTAACATGCTCGCGCTCCGACGGCAATTCTGCCTTTTCCGCTGATTCCTGAAGCGCTTTACGGGTAAAGATTTCTACATCCATACCGTCTGGATATGTCTCCACCAAAATATTGCTGGCATAATGAACCTTTTCTTTTTCAAAAAATTCTATTACTTGGTCAATTACTTTTGGGTCAATAAGCGGGCAGTCACCGGTGATCCGAACAACATTTTGATACTCTGGATATTGCTGGGCGCATTGCCAAAACCTTTTCAGAACATCCTCATTCGAACCGCGAAAATAACCAACGCCGATTTTACGCAATAATTTTTCCGTGGCATCATCGGTTTTTTCATTTGTCGTGGCAACAACAACTTTATTCATTTTCTTCGCTTGGCTGACTCTGGCGACAACATGCTCAATCAATACTTTGTCCCCAATGGTCATCAAAATTTTTCCCGGCAAACGAGTGGAACCAAACCGTGCCTGAATAATACAGAGATTTTTCATTTCTTTTCTCATTTTATTTAATCAAAAACTTTAGAACTTCGGTGGCAATTTCAATATCATTAAAAGTTTTCCTATTTCTCTTTACGCAATCTAGAAAATATTTTATTTCTTCAATATACATATCATTACCAGCAAAATTTTTTGCCGAAAAAATAATCTCGGTTTTTCTCTCGTTTTCAAAGACAACTTCGTTTTCATTAAAATCCCAAGACAAATTGCCTTTTTCACCGGAAATAAAACATTGCCGCCGATATTTTTTGGAAAGGTAGTCAGAGAAAACCGAACCGATTATTCCGTTTTCAAAAAGAAAAATTCCTACCGCTTGGTCTTCCGTCTCAATTTTCAAATCGCTGATTTTATTGGAAATCATCTTGCTTTCAAACACTTTTGAATCAGCCAACCAAAAAAGCAAATCAAATTCATGAATATCATCAAGAATTATTCCGCCACCCATTGCTTTTTTGGCAGCATAATTTTTTTTGTAATCTTGTCCTGGTCGCCAATCAGGCAAATAATGACCAAATTCGTGACGAATGCTCCAAACTCTCCCTAACTTGCCCGCCACTATATAATCCTTAATGAATAGCAAACAAGGATGAAAACGCATATTGCATCCCACCATAGTGATTAGCTTCCGAAGCTTCGTTAGCTTCAAAAGCTTTGGGAGATCGCAGTTTGAATGCGACAGCGGTTTTTCAATAAATAAATGGCAACTGGCGCGAGCGCAGAGGAGCGCTGTTTTAATGTGTTCACTGGTCGGATTACAGATAAAAGCAATATCAAAACCTTTTAAACTTTTTTCACTCAACTCCGCCAAAGTTTTAACACCGCCACCGATTTTGCTTTTATCAACATCATAAACAAAAACATTCTTATAGCCCAAAGCCAGCAAATTTTTATAATGCCTTTGGCCAATAGAGCCAAAACCGATAATTACGATTTTAATTTTGCCAGATTGCTTTCGCATATTTTTTTATTCGTTCGTTATAAATATGAAGGAAATATTCTCTGTCATAAAATTTTTCTCCTATCAACAATTCTGTTGCGAAACCGCCAAACCCTTTTTTAAAATGTGAAATAGTTAAAAGTTTCTCATCTGGTATATCATAAAGAAGAGGACCATATTGTTGTAATCCAATTTCATAGACCTCAATTCCCTGTTTTTTCATCCAAATCATCGCGTTCCACTCAAGGAAATGGCGAATCGGCAAATGTTCGTAAGCAGGGTCATTGGCGGCAGAAAAACCCACAGCGCGATTTTTATAGACGGAATAGTATTCAAATCCTATTTGTTTTTCTTTCATCAAAACTACCGCTAAAAACGCCCGATCTTTGGTTATCCATTCGTACATCAAATCAAAAGTGTAATCGGGACGCGTTTGCCGCCCAGCAGCTTTTTTGTGAGTCGTTTTATAAGCCAAAAAAACTTCGTGGTTTATATTTTCTGAAGTATACACAACCAATTTAAAATCGTGTTCATTACCCTTTTTAATGTTCCGTGTGTGGTTGCGACGCAAATCAACCGAGAGTTCGTCTTCACTTTTTTTCAAATCAATCACTTGGGTCTTAAGAGAGATATTTATAAAACCAAAATTGAAAAGGAGGTTGAATTGCTTGGAATTTTCAGCCGCCGCCGATGCCAAAACACAATTCCTCAGAGTTATTCTTGCCACCTTGTGTATTTTTGCTAAATTGTCTATTTCGCTCAAAATAAACATCAATAGAGTTTCTCTTTTTTCTCTGTTGACTTCATTATATAAGTCCTCCGAAAAAACTGGCGAGGGCAGAGGTTGACCGCCAAACAAAAATTCACTTGCTTTTTTGCTATCAAATTCGCAATCCTCAATCATGAGTGGAACAATGGCCTTTATCAAACCATCTCCGCCGTAAACGAAAAAACTTAAATCTCGCGTGTTTCTTTGTGGTTGATAATGCAAAATATAATCAATAAAATTTGAAGTGTGCCAGAACCATGCGCCGGGACTTTTTTCGCAAAAATCATCCCACTCTTTACTATTTGATTTTGTTAACGGCAAAGTTTTGAAGGTCATATTTTTAGACATTTAAAATCGCTTTGATCATATCATCAAAAATCTGGTCGGATATCCCGCTGTGGCAAGGAATTAAAATGCGCGACTCAAACTTTGGCGACAAGAAATTTCTATTTATGTCAAAATTACAAACACTGACTTCAACCCCGATTTTTTCCAAAGCATTCACTAATAAATGTACTTTTTCAGTTTTGACACTGATAGGAATGACATACGGAGTAATTCCTTCTTTTTCAAGATTGTTGCAAGCGCTATTTCTCTTCATCTCGCCATAAAAATAATCATATCTTTTTTTTCTCAATTCCACCTCATCGGCCACTTGAGTTCTTAAAACAGATTTTGCCAAACTGCTCGGTTTCAACGCTTTTCCATAGACAGCATAAGACATTCCAAGAGACATTAGCGCATATTCTTTGGGGATTCTCCAATCTGAAATGGCGCTTCTTTCATACAAAAATTTTGCGGTATCTTTTAAAAATGTCATTCCAAAAGGAGTTTTTCCTATCTGATCTTCCGCATACGCCACAAAATCCGAACGGGAAGATTTCACGCCGCCGAGTGCGAAACAAGGTAACCATTTTGAGAAGCTGTAAACAGCAAAATCACCAAAAGAACCGAGTGGTCTTTCCTTATATGAACTAGAGATAGCGTGGGCGCAATCTTCTACGACCACCAATTTTTTTTGTTTGGCAAATGCCATTATAGCATCCATATCCTGCGGAAAACCATATTGATGATAGACAAATAAAACTTTGGTTCTTTCCGAGAATCTTTTGGTTGGAAAAGCTACTGATTGAATTTGATTATAAACCCAATATCCCAACCAATCGGGAACTAACACTTCGTCTAATTTATTTTTAATTATTCCCTTTCGCCGGAGGTAATCAAGAACAAGAAAAATCGCGCCTTTTCCCGAACCAACCAAGGTTATTCCCACCAACAAGTCAACTCGCGCCGTTTTCTTGACAAAGAAATTCTTCATCAAACTAGCGACCATCTTTAACACTTTTGGACTTTTCTCTTTTCTAATCATAAAAAATTTAAGCACCTTGAAACGCGACGCGATTCTTCAATTGAAAGTTGAGAATAAAGAGGGATGGTTATTGCCGTTTCGTTATACAATTCAGTGTTTGGTAAAAAAATATTTTTGTAACCATTCTCCCGATAATACGGCTGAGAATAAACCGGTGGGTAATGAAAATTAACCCCGATGTCGTTTTTTTTCAGAAAGTTATAAAGCGGTATTCTTTCTTTTTTATTCTTAACTCGTGTCACATAAATATGCCAAGCGGAACAATTTTCCGGCAATTCCTTCGGCAAAATTATATTTTCATTACCGCCAAGATATTTTTCGTAAAGCTCTACCGCCTGATGTCTTTTTTGGATAAATTTGTCTAATTTCTTTAACTGGGAAATTCCAAGCGCCGCTTGAATATCGGTCAACCGATAATTATAACCGAGCGCCGTCATCACATTAAATCCTTTCTTATCCTTGACTACGCCGTGGCTACGCAAGTGAATAAGTTTTTTGTAAAAATTTTTATTATTGGTTAAAACCGCCCCGCCTTCACCTGTGGTAATTGATTTAACTGGATGAAAACTAAAAATTGTCAGGTCGCCAATTGAGCCGATTTTTTTATTTTTATATTTCGCGCCTAGGGCGTGGCAGGCGTCTTCAATCACCAAAAATCCGTGTTTTTTAGCAATCTTTAAAATCACATCCATTTCACAGGGTTGACCGGCAAAATGAACCGGCACAATGGCTTTGGTTTTTTTGGTAATTAATTTTTCAATTTCATTTTCGTCAAGATTGTAGGTGTCTAAACGAATATCACAAAAAACCGGCTTGGCGCCGACAACCAAAAGCATATTAGTGGTCGCAACAAAAGTGTTCGGCGTGGTAATCACTTCATCACCTTCGCCAATACCCGCCACCGAATAAGCGAGGTGAAGGGCGGCTGTGCCGCTGGAAACCGCCACGGCGAATTTCGCGCCGCAATATTTCGCTAATGCCTTCTCAAATTCCAGAACCTCCGGTCCTTGAGTTAGCCAATCAGATTTTAACACCGCGCTAACAGCAACAATATCTTTTTTATCTATACTTTGCCGACCGTAAGGAATCATTTGATTGATTTTAGAAACTTTTGCTCAATAATCTTTTTGAACTGCTCTTTGGTCAACCAATTCTCATTAGTATGACTCATAAAAGCAAAATCGGCCGGTAGTCTTTTGCCTTTTCTCAGCCAATCTTTGAAGCGAATACTGGTGGCAAAGGTCTCCTTCTGCTCCGGCAAAATAACAAAATATTTATCAAGCTCAACGGCATGTCTGGCTTCATCGGTAGTCAGTAAAATCTCGTGAAGTTTTTCCCCCGGCCTAATGCCAGTAAATATTTTTTTCGCTTTTGCTGCTAAAACATCAAACAAATCAACCAGTTTCATGCTGGGAATCTTCGGCACAAAAATCTCGCCACCTTTCATATTTTCCAGCGCGAATAAAACTAGAGTAAAACTTTCTTCCAAATGAATCCAAAATCTGGTCATCTCTTCATGAGTAATGTGAACAATATCCTGATTCGGATTTTTCAGCAAAATTTCCACGATACTGCCACGACTGCCGACAACATTACCGTAACGAACGCAACTTAATTTGGTATTATTGGGCGCGTAAGAATTGCCACTGACAAAAAGTTTTTCGGCGCAAAGTTTGGTTGAGCCGTAAAGATTAATCGGCTGAGCGGCCTTGTCGGTGGAAATCAGCAAGACCTTTTCCACCCCTTGGTCAACAGCGGCATCAATGACATTCTGACTGCCCAAGATATTGGTCTTTACCGCTTCAAAAGGGTTGTATTCCAAAGTCGGCACCTGCTTGAGGGCGGCGGCGTGCACTACGATATCCACGCCATTGAACGCTCTTTCTAACCGCTCGCGGTCGCGAACATCACCAAGAAAAAACCTAATTCTTTTATCTTTGATTTCCGTAGCCATCACGCTTTGCTTCCATTCATCACGGCTAAGAATAATTAGTTTTTTCAGGTCGGAATTAGCAAGTAAATATTCAGCAAAATTCTTGCCAAAAGAACCAGTGCCACCGGTGACAACGATTGTTTTGCCCTTTAAAAAGGCGATTTTTTTGGTTTTCTTTGTCATAGTTTTATGAATAATCTTTTTAACATTATTTCTTGGTAAAATCAAGTGTCTCCTTCAAAAGATCACTTTTTATCAATCTGTCCGCAACTCTTTTTATAATTCTAAAATTAATCCCAGATTTATTGGAAATATCCAAAAGAGAGTGCCTACCATCAGAAAAATTTAGAACCCACCGGAGAGCAATCTCTTCCTCTTCGCTACATTCCGGCTTTTTACCAACATTATAAAGCCCGCGGTTGCCTAACATTGGTTCACATTTAGGATTTAGGTTTAGATAATAACCATCATTTTCCAAAACATAAATTATGTCGCGGTAATGTTCATAACTTCCCAATAATGACTCTGGGGAAATAAAATCTAAGTTGTCCGCCGAAGTGTGATACTCCGGAAATTTGCCGTACATTGTCCTCATTAACGAGCCCATCGGAAGATTGATGCCGGGAGAACTAAACTGCCGTTCATCGCTGCCGGCCGGAAAAAAATCAACAATTGTATGTTGCTCACCAGAATTTTTCAAAACATTCATCACTACTCTATCCAAATAAGAATCGCCGGCTCTCGTTTTTTTATAGGTGTAGGACCCTCGGTCGCCGACACAAGTTGCCACTAACCCATATTTAATATTTTTAAGCTTCTCTTGATTTTTAGCGATCCAGGCGATAGCGCCAATCGTTTCCGGCACAAAGAGAAATCGGTAAGAATACTTTCTGGACGCTTCAGTGATTGTTTCAGCTAAAAAAGTAAGTAATAATGCGCCACTTAAATTATCGTTAGCTAACGATGGGTGACAAACATAAGTCGTCAAAAGAATTTCATCTTTCACTTTCCCTGGGATAAAAAGTTCGCCATAAGACAATGCGCCAGTTTTCAATTCAGAGTCAATGTTCACTTCATAAACGCCATTTTTGAGTTTTTTGTATTGCTCATAACTTAAACAAAAACCCCATTCTTCCTTGTAATAGGAAGTAATGTATGGAATCCATTTCGGCTTCTCGGGAATATAATGAAGGTGTTCTCTAAGTCCATTAAACGGCATTTTCTTTTTGACCGGAACACTATAGCCGACCACATGAAGATTGGATTTTTTGAAATCAATAATTTTTTTTCCTTTTGAATCCTTAATATAGGCATCGTGGATATTCCACTCTCTTGGAATGGACCAGTCAAAAACCTTGGTTCCCGATGGCACTTCAAAAATTTTAATCGGAATATGTTCTTGAATAATATTCAGTGTCTGTCTCAAGCCATTTCCGGTAATGCTCCGGCAAATTGGAAATAATTTCTTGGACAAAGTAATCATCCCTTTTTTTATTGTCTCATTTTTCATCTCAATTTTATTTTTCTTTCCTAAAAACGCAAAGCATCGTTTTTGATTTACCTCTCAAAAAACTTGGCGCTTGTTTGTTCAAGCCGGCAAAAGGCAACAATCGACCACAGAGAAACTGCAACTCCAATGGCCATTTCCAAACAAAAGAAGATTTACCCACTGTCCACAAACCGATGGCTATTCTTTTAAAACCAAACATTTCCATCAACCGAGAAATGTTTGTTGGATTGTAAGGCCGGACATGGGTCGGATCGTCATAGAAATGAAACTTTACTCGGTCAATATTAGGAGTGATAACAATCAACACACCTCCTTTTACCAAAACTCTTTTCACTTCATTCAAAATGTTTGACGGATTGTTAAGGTGTTCCAAAACCGAACCCATAAAAACAAAATTAAACTGATTGTCTCTGTAAGGTAACTTGTCGGATTCAAAATCAATTCCGTCAGCGATATCAACGCCTTTAGCGTCTAAGTTATGATTATTACAATAATCAACAAAACTGCCATCACCGCAACCTAAATCCAAAATTCTCCCACTGAGTGTCTGGCCAGTGAAAAGCTCCAAGAATCGGTTCACGGTCATAAAAACTCTTTGACTCAAAAATACCTTGTTGGTTTTTTCTTGGTCCGCAACCAGTTTAGAGTGATATGAATTTATTAAATTATTTCTCATTGGGTTTACCTTTAAGAAAATAGTAAGCGTTCCGTTTGAGCATTCTTGTCGCTTCACGAAACAAATCCGTCACATTAACCGCCAAAATTTCTCCCGTCCCCAAGCCAACCCTTTTGATTAACTTTTTTCGGTTGAGATGTCTCTCTAACTTTGAAGTGTCTTTGATTATCTCTTGATTCAGATTGCGAACCAGAAAAACACACTCGTCCCGATATTTTTCTTGTTTATTTTTAATCCAACCCCTGAAAGTTTTTAGGTGACGATAGGGCACCCCCTGAGTTTGTTCCACAAAATGAAGAAAGGTGCACGACTGAAACGAGGCGCCAAAAAAAACGATTTTTCCTTTGCCTTTCAATAATTTATCAAAGATTGAATCCTTACCGGAAGAATCTTTGCCTGTCTTCAAATAATTCGCCTTATTCTTGCCCCAAGCCGCCACCGAAAAAATCGGTTGAAAATTTCTTTTGACCCCGGGCTGATTCCTGAAGAATTCCGTCAACGCGCCTACCGTTGACCGGCTTTTATCAATATCATAAATCTCACCTTTGCAAAAACTATAGGTAAAAGTCGGCATAATTAGAGTGCCCTCTCTTCCAACAGCTCTTTTTAAAACTTCGACTAATGCGCCGAGCAACAATTCACGGCCAAGAGGAAACGCCAATTTTCCAAAAACGGAAACATCAGAATGGACAAAAATCGTGTCGCCATTTTTTATTCCGACTTTTTCTAAGGCGGCAATGACATCGCTGGAAAAAACCTCTTTGCCGTTCGCTTTATATAGTGGTTGAAATGATGAAATCATAATCTTTAAAATTTTAATAGCGATTTCAAATGTAATTTGCCATCACTATTTGTTAAATCTTTGAATGCCTGCGGCGCTTCGGCAACAGAATATATCTTGGTTATCATTTTTTCAATGTCCGGTCGCCTTGATAGAATTTTCACTACTTCCAGAAAATCGGACAAAACGCTGTTTCTTGAGCCCCGATAGACACCTTCGCGTTTGACCAATTCCGATTGGAAAAAATTATTGAGTGGCTTTTTAGAATGAGCAATGGCCACCACCGTCCGATTGGGCTGGCGAAGAGCTTTGACACAATTGATAGCCGCCAACGAATTGCCTGAGGCCTCCACGCATAAATCCATTCCCTTACCAAAGGTAGCTTCTTTAACAAACTTTTCAAAATCATCGGTGTTGGGATTAAAAACGCCGTCTGCGCCAAGTCGTTTTGCTAACTTCAATCGTCGTCTATTGACATCAATAATATAAACTTTAGCTCCAAAAAATTTAACGACAGTCATCGCCGCCACACCAATCGGCCCAGCACCTATTATCAAAACATTGTCGCCAACACGCGGCCGAGCTTTCTTAACAGCATGATAACTGACAGCAAACGGCTCTGCTAAAGTAAGCATCTTGGCGGAAAGATCGCCACCAGAAACTAGGTTTTCAATGGGCACCGCAATATAATCGCTAGCCGCGCCGTGACGCTGAACACCCATGGTTTTATTATTAATACAGGCATTGATAGCGCCTTCGGCGCAAGCCGGACAAAGCCGCTGACCAAAATTTTTACAATTAAAATAAGGCAGAACAGTTACTAAATTCCCCACCCTGAATCCTTGTTTGTTCTTTCCTATTTTCATTATTTCTGCCGATATTTCATGCCCGATAATTCTTGGAAACTCTACAACCATCGGCATTTCACCCAAGTAAATACTGACATCCGAACCACAAATACCAATATAATTTACCTTGAGTAAGGCCTCACCTCGCCGCAATGACGGCAACTTCAAACCATCAACGATCTTGATTGTTCCTGGTTTTTGAATATAAATTGACCTCATTTTAATTTTCGCCTCAAAATCTTTCCCGAAGCGGTTTTAGGAATTTCTTTGATAAATTTAATCTCGCTAGGCGACTTAAATTCACCCAGCTCTCTCCGGCAATAATCAAAAAGTTCTTTTTGCGAAACCAGTCGACCAAATTTTAAAACCACAAAGCTTTTTGCGACTTCGCCGAATAATTCGTCGGGTTTACCAACCGAGGACGCCTCTGCCACCGCCGGATGTTTAACCAAGACCTCATCAATTAAATTTGGAGAAATATTCACTCCGCCTTTTATGATCAAATCTTTCTTGCGGCCAACATAATAAAGAATACTAGAATTGTCTTTCCACGCCAAATCGCCGGTACAAAAATAACCGTTCTTAAAACTGGACTCATAAAGTTTTTTGTCTTTGTGATAACCCAAAAAGAAACCGGGGGTCTTTACCGCAATTTCGCCGGTTTGACCAACTGGCGCTTCTCGCCCTTGGTCATCAAAAACTTTCAAGTCAACAATGTCCAATGGCCGACCAATACTGCCCGGCTTTTGCCCCTTTTCAAAAGGATAATCGGAAGCCAAGTGTCCGGCTTCGGACAAACCATACAAATTCGCTAACCGTAGACCAAATTTTTTCTCAAATAATTTTTTGTTTTTCTCCGGCAAAGGAGCGGAACCGCAAGCAATGTAAGGTAAAATCAGTCTTGAACGCTGATAATTAAAATAAGTAATACTTAAAATCATCAAAATAATCGTTGGAACAGTTTGAACATAGTTCACTTTGTAATCTCTGATAATCCGCCAGAAATCCTTTCTAATCTTAATAAAATTCTCGGCAAAGACAAAACTACCGCCGACATACAAAACTGGTAGCACAGAATAATGCATTACTGAAGTGTGGGCCATTGGCAAAATCGCCAAATGCCGGCTATTTGAATTGTGTCCAAACCACCGGCAAGTTGCTGAAATGATATTAATGATACCACGGTGCGAGAAAATTATACCTTTCGGCTTGGCTGTTGTCCCAGAAGAGTAATACAAACAGACAGGTTTATCTTCATCCAAACTGATAGAGAGTTTTTTGTCGGAAAAATTTTTCAGAATCTTGAGAAATGCTCCTTTGCCTTGGAATTTAACGCTAAAAATTTTGTGTCGCTTGGCAATTTTAGTTGATGGAACTTCCAACAGCGATAGTTTAGGTTTCGAAAAATCTAAATTGGCGGCCAGTTCTTTATCTGCCACTGAAATTGGAATTGGATTGATAATCGCGCCCAAACGAATAGTGGCAAAATAAGCGACGAGAAATTCCAAAGAATTTCTCAAACAAAGCGAAACTATATCACCTCGTCCGACCCCATGTTTCTTAAGAAATCTGGCGGTGGAATTTACCAACCTGTCAAAATTTTCGTAAGAATAACTCTTATTGGATACAACATTGGTAACAAAAATCTTTTCGGGCGTTTCAATTGCCCAATAATTCAAAATCTGAGAAAAATTTTTGAAATCCAGTTTCATGATTTTTTCTTTAATTTGCAACAGATAATTTTAGCGAATTTTTCCACACTATCGGCCGTCAACGCTTCCGCCATAGTCAATTCTACCTCAAATTTTTTTTCCAAGTCAGAGACCAATTGTAGATAAGCGAAAGAATCTAAATCGGTAGCAAAAATTTTTTTTATTTCTTTTTTTATTTCTTTTTTACTTATCATAACTACTTTTTTATAACAACGAAAGCTAATGCCTTGTCTCGGCAATGGGACAAACTTATCTTCACACTCAACTTCTTAAAATTTTTATGCCCACAAAATCTAACTTGCGGCGCCCCTCTGTCATTGTTAAAAATTTCTATCGTATTATGACCGACAAAAGGTAGACCTAAACCGCCTAACGCTTTTAAAACAGCCTCTTTGCCAGCAAACCTAACAGCCAGATGCTGAGCCGGAACGGCCTTCCAGAAACAATAGTCCAATTCGTTTTTGGTGTAAACCTTTTTCAAAAAAACCCCACTATTTTTTTGGTCAAGTTTCCTAAACCTGCCGATGTCCTCAATATCAACCCCGACACTCTCATCAATTTTATTCGCAGTCATAATATATCTTTAAGGTAAATTCTCCACTTCTGTCACGAAGGCCTTGAACATATTATCTCTAGTTTCTTGTTCACTGACCTTTGATTTCTTGGCGACAAAAACTTCCGGGGAGCCGTGTAAAGCAACATTATCAAAACACTTCAAATAATAAATCATTTTTTGTTGATTTACTTTCCAACCATTATTAATTTTATCAAGGGCGGACTTACATAATTCAACGCTATTTACCCTAAACAATTCCGGGCAATCTCGGTACCATGGATAACCGAAAGCTAAAGTTGGTTTTGAACGGAGAAGCGCTTCCCAACCAGCGGTACCCGTCGCCACAGCCACTGCCTGCGCTTTATCAATTAAGTTATAAGTGTTAGTAGTAATAGGAACTAATTTAACATTTTTTATTTTGGCAATTCGCCGATAATACCCCTTATAACGAGCGCAAGAATAACGAATACCACTTCTTAACCACCACTGGGAAGGATGTTCTTTTACATAAATAATCCAATCTTTAGGCAAAGACGCGGAGATAGTTTCAATCATTAATATCTGATCAACAAACATATCCCCCTGCGGACTGGTGGTGCGCTCTGGCTGAAAACCAAGCGGCACATATACAAACTTTTTTGAAAAATCCGGTAAAATAGTCAGTTTTCCATATTCTCTTTCTAAATTTGGGCCAAACTGTCTTATTATAAAAGCTGGAACTTTCTTAAAAACCGAAAAATCTTTTATGCTATTTTTCAAAAGATTAACCCTAAATATAATGCGATTCAAAGTGGAATGCTTTTTTTTCCAATGCTTCATATAAACCGGCGTTGAATCTTGTTTTGGGTTAGTTTGATTTAAATAATACTCTTTCAATCTTGGACTTAAATCATCAAGTGAAAAGTTCTTGCCTTGATTTTTTTTAAGTTCCATTAAAAGCGGTTTGTTTCCTTCTTTAAAATCAGTATACATAAGAAATCTCTCTGCCACCCAAGGATCTTCAAACATTACAGTTTTGATGCCTATTTTTTTTGCCAAAGTATAGATTATATAATTATAAACAGTGTGGGGAACACCATGAAACCCCACGACATCCGGTCTGTATTTTTTTAATATGCCATACCAATAACCTAGCATGTTGTAATAAATATGCCGTCGTTCATCAACACAGATACCGTCATATCTCTTGTTCATCATGGTCAAAATTAACGATTCCGTCTCGTAAAATTCTTTGATCAAATCGGCGCTAGGAGGAGGAAATTCGGATGGGTCAACGCTTTCCGCCGACACATTGTCCCAAGCGGCATAATGATCGTGATAAATAACATCCGGAACCTGACTTCGGTCACCCGGCAAGCCGGTCCAATAAACAATCTGGTGACCCCGATTGCGCAATGTCAAGATTTCTTTCATCCTTTCCGGACTACCATCGGCCCAATTTAGAAATATTCTTTTGCCTTTTTTCATAACTTTTTTATTTTTAATTCCTAATATTATAAACTTTGTGAAAATAAGATTCTTTATTTTTCAAAAGCGCCTCGGGCGTTCCTTGCTCTTCAATCTTGCTGTGTCGAATGGCGATAATTCGGTCAGCACCAGCGATAGTAGAAAGACGATGGGCAATTACAATAACTGTTAACTTGCCCTTGAGTTTCTTGATAACATTTTGAATTTTCACTTCTGATTCATTATCCAAAGAACTGGTGGCTTCGTCAAAAATGAGCAATTTGGGCTTGCGCGCTAATGCCCGAGCAATAGCAATTCTTTGCTTTTGCCCACCGGAAAGCAAAACACCCCGTTCACCCACATTGGCATTGAAACCGTCTGGCAGTGAAATAATAAAATCATAAATATCAGCCATCTTAGTGGCTTCCTCAATATCTTTGTCGGAAATAGTATCATTATAAAAACGGATGTTATTGCAAATGGAATCATTGGTCAAAAAAACATCCTGGGAAACATAACCAATATTCTTCCGCCAACCAGCTAAATTAATTTCACCACAAGACACGCCGTCAAGAAATATATCTCCGGATGTTGGGGAAAATAACCTAAGCAAAATATCCACTAAGGTTGTCTTACCAGCGCCCGAAGGGCCAATGACGCCAATCATTTCACCTTTTTTTATGGAAAAATCAAGATGATTCAAAACAGATTCTTTTTTTGATTCATAAACAAATGAGACCTTCTCAAAAGACAACTCTTTCTCAAAAATGAAAGGTTTATCACCTGTCGCCAATTCCTGCGCTCCGCGAGCCGCCTCCTCATATTCAATCAATGAACGCACGAAGGGCATTGTGGCGCTAAGTCCGATAAAAAGTGTTTGTAATTGCTGTAAATAAACAAAAATCTGTTTAATAAGATAAACCACAGCAATTAAAGAGGCAAAATCAAAATTGGCGGTCTTATAGGAAATGACAAAAACAAAAGCGATAAAAATCACGCTAATCGGCTCAACCAAAATGCTGGTTAAATTATTTATGACATTGGTGTGGATCTTAAGCCCTTTAATTCGCCGAAAGTAATTTTCCGCGATTCTGGAAACCGCATCACTCGCCGAAAACGCTTTAACTGTTTTCATACCAACAACATTCTCATTTATATGATGTGACAAATCGCGGTTGATTTTATCTTGCTCGTAAGACATAGAGCGTAATCGCCAAATAAGTGGTTTAAGAAACAGAAACGAAAAGCCACCCAAACCAAAAGAAATCAAGGTAATTTTCCAAGAGATGGAAAAGGCGACAGCAGTATAAGCAAACAAGCTGGTAACCACCATAATGGCGCTGCTTACTTGCGAAAATAATCCTTGGCTATATTGGATATTAGTAATCAAAATCGTCTCCAAATGACCCAATCGTTGTTTAAGCAAGTGTGCCCATCTTGTTTTAAGCACTATACGAAAAAGCTCACTCCGCGTCTTTTCTTCATAGCCCGCGAGAATGCGAACGGTGATGTAAGAAAAAATAGAGAGAATGATCGCCTTGACCACAAAAAGAATCACCGCGAAAATAAGCAGGAACTTCAAACTGAAATCTATGTTGAAATAAAGAAAGACCTCTCTGATAAATTTAGAAATTGGGTCGGTTACAACCGCTTCGGGATTAACGATAAAAGAAAAAATCGGAATTAATATGTTGATACCGATACCACCTAGAATACCGCTAAAAAAACCGAGCGCCGTCAAAATCAGCACATCAAATTTGTAAGTACCAAAAACTTTATAGAACAAAGAAACAAAAGAAACGATTTTTTTTATTATTGAACTTACCATTTGTTTATTTTATCCACTATTTTTTTCTTTAAACCAAGATATGATTTGATAGCGCCTTTTTCGACTTCCGGGGAAACTAATCGTAAAATTTCTTTACCAAAAATCCGATATTGACCTCCAACCTTATTCGCCCTTAAGAGACCTTTTTTCAAAAGCCGTTTGATAGTGCTGGAACTAACCTTGAGAAATTTCTGGGTTTCTCCGGTAGTATAAATCAGATTGGGTTTAATATCATCATTCATGCTAATTGATATAATATATTAAAGTATCAACAGATGTCAAATGATATCAACAGGTATTGACAGAAAAATTAACCCGACTATTATTATGTAATATGACAACCTTAAAAGGCAAACGAATACTCATCTTACAACAAAGGGGGTGGAGTAGGGCTATCGGACGATTTTTAGCGAGAAAACTTGCCGGGGAAGGATGTTCGCTTGCAACTATAACTTTTCAGCCAGCTGCACACGAATTTATCATTAATCAAAAGGAGGTTAAATACGAAATGATTATCAGCAACGACGAAGTAATTGACAATCCTCTAACCTATTTGGCTGGGGATAATTTTTCTTTGAAAGAAATCTGCGCCGAGCTTGGTGTGGACTCAATCTGGCCAATGGTTTACGCATTGAGACATTTCGTCAAGTCCTATAAAGATAAATACTATTTTAGCTTCAAGAAGAGCAAGTCCGACGAAGAAATTATTGACTATGTCAAAGCAACATACAAATACATCCGACTGATATTTGAAAAATTCAAGCCAGATATCGTTATCGCCGCAAACTTTGTTTCTCTACCTCATATTATGATTAACCTTTATGGCTTGAAACATAATGTGCCGATGTTTGGCGTGATGAATAGTATGACTAGCGGCTATTATATTTTTGTTAATGATTATTTGGGAAGCCGGGGCGATTTTCATAACCGCATTGACGAACTCAACCTTCAATCAAAAGAAAGTCCTAATCAACAAAAAGCAAAAAAATACATTGGGGAGTTCCGAGAGAATTTCAAACAACCAAATCAGGGCACTTATTACACTCCCGAAAACAAAAGTTGGATAGAAAAATTAAAACACGAATTACTGCCCTATCGAGAAATCTTAAGGTGGTATTTAAAAAAACGGACAAACTTTGTAAAAAACATTGGTATATCAATAGATTATCGGCCACCGCGAATTGTTCTGCGCGACCATTATTGCGAAAAACATTATAGAAAATATATGGAAAATTTAGATTATTATCCTCTTGAAAAATTGGGTAAATTCGTCTATTTTCCACTTCAATTTCAACCAGAAACAGTTATTGACACAGTATCACCCTACTTCAGCAATCAAATTGAGACAGCCCGTCTGGTGGCGATGTCTCTTCCCGATGATTACACTCTTGTCGTCAAAGAACATCCCGCAATGATTGGAGTAAGATCACCGTCATATATAGAAAAATTAATCAGAACTGTAAATGTAAAAATGATTGATTATAGAATCCCATCGGAAACGATTCTCCGTAAAACCGATCTGGTGGTCAATGCGGGTGGTACTATTCTTTCCGAGGCAGCTATGTACAAAAAACCAGTTATTCAACTTGGCAATATGGGGACAACCCTAAAATTACCTAATGTCTTTAAGCATACCGACCTAACAACTTTAACCAAAAAAATCAAAGAGGTGTTAGCTATTAACTTGAACACCGAAGAATATGAGAGAAAATTAGAAAATTATGTGACCGCCGCCTTTGACACCGGCTTTGGTTTCAATTATGTTGCCGCTTGGGAAAGGGGTAAAGGCGATATGGAGGAACTTTGGCGAATTTATAAAAAAGAATTGGAAAAAAATTTTCTAAATAAATGTTTTTGATTACAAAAATTAAACGGAAACTGCAGCATAAATATAATTTGCTTATTAGACCATTTTTTGGACATGACCTAAATATTCTTTACCGAGCGTCAAACGAAGATTATCCATTCGGCGCTTGTTCCAGCGATATCCATCTAATGAACGCGCTGTTATGGCTTGATACAGTCAATAAGAAACTTGCAGGGCAAGTTTTCCCCGCCAAATTTTCTGTCGGTTCATCTTACGGTATGACGAATTCTTATCCGGAAACAACCGGCTATACTCTCTCAACTCTCCTAACGATCTTCCGCAATCAACCTTGGAAAAATTTCAATTACAATATTGTCAAAAACCTTATTGAAAATTGTCACAATTATCTTTTGACGATGCAATTGGAAAATGGCGCTTTCACTGGTGGCAGAGAAGGACAAGCGGGCTTCGGCGAGCCGAGTGTCTTTGATACCGGACAAATTCTTCTTGGACTTTCCGACCTTTATGAAGCATCAGAAAGCAAAACCCTGGACAAGAAAATATCCATTGACCGCCCAAAACTAAAAATCGTCATTGTCCGCGCCGCAGATTTTTTACTTTCGCAAATTGACAATGATGGCGCCTTCAAACCCGCCCACACCTATTTAAAAACAAAAAAAACCTACTACACTCGCGCCGCTTACGGTCTTTTGCGTTCGGGAATTGTCCTTAACAACGAAAAATACAAACGGCGGGCGCGGCGAAATTTCGATTATGCTCTGTCGCAACAAGAAACGAGTGGTTGGATAAATGGCGCCGGCTTTAATGACAATTTGCTAGTGCTTCACACGATTGCTTATACTTTGCGAGGATTAGTGGAAGCCGCAACTTATTTTAAAGAAAAAACTTATTTGCAAGCCGTCGCCAAAAACTTTGATTTTCTTTTAGATTTTAACCGCGAAAATTTCCGCTATCCGAAACTCTTACCGTCACATTATGCCGCAGACAAAACCTATTTCAATGATTTGTGCATTACCGGCTTGTCGCAGATCGCCATTGTCATAAAAAAATACAACGCTATTCTGCCAACGCCGGATAATCGCTTGGAAAAACTTTTTAGTGAAATTGTCCAAGCGACCAAACGTTTCCAGATTCGCGGTATGAAAAATCCTTGCTTAAACGGCGCCATGCCCGCCTCTTGGCCCATCAACGGCAAATATCAGCCCTACAATCTTATAGAATGGGGTGTGAAATTCTTTATGGATTCACTACTTCTTGATATGGGGATATCATCCGGTGAAATTAAAGGATAAAATAATAAAACTATGAAAATTGTTATTACCAGTAATGTCGGACCAGAACACGAATATCTCTGGCGAAAAATAATGGAAAGCGGCCATGATGTTTTTATTTTCGCTCAAACCCACCTAAAACCAATTGCAGCGATAAAGACACCTTTCGTTTCAAAAATCAAACGCCGAATAAAATTCTTAAAAACCTTAATAGAAAATCCACATTTCGCTATAGAAAAAAAACGCGCGGAGCGCGGCTTGTACCGTTTTTATCTTGCCGCCCTTAATTCTTACTTTCCCGCAAATCCAAATTTACTTGAAAACCTGAAACAAACAGGGAAATATTTTGAATTTGAAAATATCAATAGCGTTCAAGCGGTGGAAAAAATAACGGATATCAGACCCGACTTGATTGTCGTTCATGGCGGTAAAATTCTCAAGTCGGAATTTTTTGGCGCCTCGCGCTTCGGCACTATTCATCTGCACGGCGGCATCGTCCCCTGGTATCGCGGCGGCAACACTTGGTTTCCCAACATTATTAACAATGATTTTCATTATATCGGTCCAACGGTACAAGAAATTGATGCCGGGATTGACACCGGAAATGTCATCCACCAACACACGATTGTTTTGGATAAAAATGACACGCCCTGGACCATTTATTGTAAGACGGTTATTGTTGGAGTAGAGATTTTGCTTGCCTGCATCGCTCTAATCGCGGCCACTCGCTCTAAAATCACTTCAACACCCATCGCCGCAAAGGGTTTTAATTATTTAAAGGGCAAACGGATCAAGTCCTACGAACCGATTATTGTTTATTCGACATTCAAAGAGCGGATTGCCAATCATCTGATTTCCCCCCTTACTTTTATTCCTTCCTTGGTCCAACAGAAGGAACTTATGATAAATCATTCTTTTATTAAATATTAATCATAGTCACAAATGAAAACCGGAAAATTAAATTCGTTACCGGAATTTTTAAGAAAACTCTCTGTCAGAGCGGCGCTTTTTCGTTACCCGCGTTATCAACCAGTTTTGTTCAGCGGCAAAGAATACACTGGCAACGACCGCGATTGCGAAAGACGCTGGCAAACGATTAGAAAAGAAATTATTGCCAGTGATTCAAAAAATGTTTTGGATTTGGGCTCAGCCGAAGGGTTTTTTGTTCTAAAATCCGCTGAGGAATTAAAAACTTTTTCCTTGGGCATTGATTTTGATTTTCGCCGGCAATTTTTCGCCGTCAATCAAATGTTAGAACAAAAACCCATGGGCGCCGGTTTCGTTTCGGCAAAAATTACTCCCGAATTTTTAGAAAAATTGCCAGCTTTTGATGCGGTGATTTTTCTTTCAATCATGCATCATATTATCAGTGAAAAAGGTCTTGATTATGGCAAAGAGTTAATGAAAAAAATCCGAGAAAAAACCAAAAAAATCTTGTTTTTTGAAATGGGTCAATCGGACGAAAATATGCCTTGGGCAAAACATCTGCCCGATATGGGTGATAATCCTCATCAATGGATAAAAGACTTTTTACAATCATCAGGTTTTTCAAAAATAAGAAAAATCGACGAAAGTTCTGGGTATTCTAAAGATAGAAAACGCGCCATTTTTCTAGCAGAACCTTAAAAAATATGAATGTCAATAAAATTTCTAGGCCCTCAAGAAATCTGATTTTCCCTATAGGAAAATTCTTTTTCAAAATACCGACTTCCATAACGGCATATAAGGAAAATGTTGTAGAAAAAAATAAAATTGAACTGATAAAATCCGATGATCACTTTTCAAAATATCTTCCGAAGTTTAATTTTATGGGCGGCATAATTATTTCCGAGAGATTAAAAAGAATCGAGATTGGTTCTCCGCTGATAGCCAACTACTTCAAAAAAGCTTTTGGGATGCGCGATTCTTGGCCAGAAAAATCTACCGCTGAATTTTTAACCATAAAAGAATTAAAGGGAAACTATCAGACAAAACCTCTGTTCAATGAATTGGCCGCTAAAATGAGTAAAATAAAAATCCCAACATCTTCCATGCACGGAGATTTTCATAAGGAAAATGTATTGCAAAATGAAAGCGGAAAACTATTTTTCGTGGATTGGATAAGATACAGCGCCCAATCTTCAAGATATTTTGACCTCATAGATTATTATATTTTTAATTCCGATAAGTCCACTGGCTCATGGATGAATGCGTGGAAAGATATATGCTCTAAAGATATTAAGGAACTCTATGGTGTAAAGATAAGGAAAGAAATGATTTTCTCTTATGGGTTATGGAAAGCGCAAGAAGAAATAAAAACTTTATTTTTTAGAAAAAAAGAAATGAATGTGTATAAAGACAAAAAATTCACCGACTTTTTCAGGTTTATGCGTGACAGATTTGATGAAACCAATTTTGCCACTAATCAATAATTATCCAAAAAAAAATGAAAATCCTTTGTTTT
>Ga0209541_10005962_pt1 | contig 21041 bp, 23 predicted proteins | sample RifCSPlowO2_01_FD_184027 | JGI IMG/M metagenome (GOLD analysis project Ga0209541, IMG submission 184027) | Groundwater microbial communities from Rifle, Colorado - Rifle CSP2_plank lowO2_0.1 (SPAdes) (version 2) | ecosystem: Environmental > Aquatic > Deep subsurface > Groundwater | place... | reverse complement strand
ACCGCCGCTGCCGAACCTCCCGAAGATCCGCCCGGAACTCTTTCTGGGTCACTAGGATTTCTTGTAGGGCCAAAAGCGGAATTCTCAGTAGAAGAACCCATGGCAAATTCGTCCATATTTGTTTTTCCCAAAAATTGAGCACCTGCCTGCTTAAGCCTACTGATAACCGTAGCATCGTAGGGAGAAACATAATTTTCCAGAATTCTCGATCCAGCCGTAGCAACAGTGCCATCAATTAAAATGTTGTCCTTGATGGCACAAGGTACTCCTTCGATAGAAGATCGTCCAATCTGAGTCTTGGGGGAGTTAAATACCGATAAATATGCATTCAGTTTAGAATTTTCTAAACCAATTCGGACAGTATAGTGACGGAAGATCTCCTCAGAAGAGAACTCCTTCTTAGCCAAGCCATCGGTGATGCTTCTAATTGTATGAGAAGCTATTTTCATAATTCTATTTGTGGAGTATCGATTTCACCTTAACCAACATGTTCTCCTGATCTGGAGCTTGATTGATCAACCTTAAGCCCAAAACTTCATTTGGCTTATTGCCTTTCTGAGATTCATCAACTCGAGTAGAATTAACCAAACCAGTAATCTGATAAAAAGACTCGATGTGTTCCGTATTCACCTTGCCTAGCTGTTCTACATAATCTAAGATTGAAGACAACTGGCCTGCCATTTTACTCTCTTCCTTCTCTGAGAGTTCGATTCGAGCAAGAGAAGCTATGTGCTTTATAGTCTTAGGATCCATTACCCTAAATTATCACAACTGCTGAATATTACAAAGGCTGGTCTTTAAACTTTTTTTTGGTAAAATAATAGCTAACATGATCGAGATAAAAAGTATTTCAAAAACCTACGACGATCAGAAAGTGGTTGATAATCTTTCTCTCAGTGTACCAAGAAGTACAGTCTTCGGATTCTTAGGACCTAACGGAGCCGGGAAGACAACAACCGTAAAGATAGTGGTTGGCATCAATAAGCCAGACTCGGGATCAGTATCTATAAATGGCCAATCACCAACATCGCCTGTCGCCCGCAAAGAGATCGGTTTTATGCCGGAGGAGCCCCATTTCTATGATCAGCTAACTGGCCTAGAATTTATCGAATTTGCAAACAAACTGTTTGGAGACGGCGGATCTCCTGGCAAAGACTTGAAAGACATACTGGGAAGAGTGGGAATCTATGATGCTAGAAACAAAAAAATAAGAACCTACTCCAAGGGCATGAAGCAGAGACTGGGGTTTGCCCAGGCCTTGGTAAACAACCCAAAATATATCTTTCTAGATGAGCCGCTCGACGGTCTTGATCCAGTAGGCAGATTGGAAATAAAAACAATATTGCAAAACCTCAAAGAAGAAGGTAAGACAATATTTTTTAACTCGCATATTTTGTCAGACGTAGAAAGTATTTGCGATAATATAGGAATAATTCATAGAGGAAAGCTCATTTACTCAGGATCAATAAGCCAATTTCGAAATGGCCTATCCCTTGAAGAAAAATTCGTAGAAACTATAAAATCTCATACGAGATGAATACAATATTAGTCATAGCCAAAAACACCTTTAGGCAAACTATCCGTGACAAAATTTTATACGGCATTTTTACGTTTGGCCTACTTTTTATAGGATCGACTGTAATCTTAGGCTCCCTTGCTCTCGAAGACAACATTTTCATAATCAGGAATCTTGGGCTAGCAGGAATTTATATTTTTAGTCTAATTATTACAATTTTTCTCGCTTCATCTCTTATATACAGCGAGGTTGAGAACCGAACCACCTATATACTTCTGGCAAAACCGGTCGCGAGATCAAGTATAATAATAGGTAAATTTTTAGGTCTCTTACTAGCTATAGCTACTACCACATTACTAATGACGCTGGCATATATTATCATCGTGGTAACAAACGGTGGCGGCATAGACTATTCAGCACTGGCAGCAGTGGGCATTCAGATGTTCGAAATGGCTCTGCTTATAGCAATAATCATATTATTCTCTATTTTCACAACGCCTCTTGGGTCAATAATATACACGATACTGATAGTATACATAGGCCATTCCCTAAGTTTTATGCTTTTATATGCCGAGAGATCAGGAAATCTTGCGAGGTCAGTCCTCTACTCAATTTACTATCTATTCCCAAATCTAGAAAAATTTAATATTAGAAATCTTGTAGTCCACAACATATCCGTCTCATCCCAAGACACTTTAATTGTCACAATCTATGCTATAACCTATACTGTTTTCCTAATTTACCTTGCTCAATCTCTTTTCAATAGGAAAGACCTATAGCTATGGTTCTGTCCATAATTAAAAATACCAAATTATTGATTACGCCCGCCCTTCTTGGCCTGATTATTTCTTTTCAATACTACTACGATAAATTGGAAACCAGGCGACCGATTATTCCTCCGACTATAATTCCGGCACAGATACTTCGACTTACTAATCTAGGATTAGATTCGGCCACGGGAGTAATCCTTTGGATTCAGGCTATTCAAAAAATGACTGACGTTCCAATCATTATTTTGCCAAAACTAATCCGAAACATAAACGATATAGACCCAAAGTTCAGTTATCCATACGCTTTCGCAGCTCTTCTATTGCCCGGGGCAGGTTTTCCTGATGAAGCTGTTGAAATTGCAAGAATTGGCATAGAAAAAAACCACGCCGACTGGCGAATCCCTTATTATCTAGCCACTACTTACCATATATTTTTAAAAGATAGGCAAAGCGCAGCTTTTTACTTTGATCTAGCTTCCATAACTCCTGGTGCTCCTGAAAATATAAAAACTATAGCTGTCCGGTATGGCGCCAGAAAAAACCCTAGAGACCAAACAAAAGAAATCTGGACATCCATATATGGGACAACTGGAGACGATATCATCAAAGAGAGGGCAAGGGACTACGTTATCCAGATAGAAATACTAGAATTTCTAGAAAGAGCGATTCGGATTCACAAAGAGAAGTACGGCTTTTACCCTAAGAACACAGACGACCTGATTACTAGAAAGATTATTAAGGAAATTCCTCCCAGTCCTTTTGAAGTTGAATATCATATTCAGACCGACGGTCAAATTAATATACAATAGGGATATTCGCTTCTATTCTACTAAAGAATTTCAAGGAATTCTTTTTCGTCTATAACCTTGACCCCAAGTTTTTGAGCTTTTGCCAATTTTGACCCTGGCTCTAAACCAACCACCACATAATCTGTTTCCCTAGATACAGAAGATGCAATATCACCCCCAAGGTCTCTTACCCTTTCTTTCGCCTCATCACGAGTCATTGACTCTAGACTGCCGGTGATAACAAAGGTTTTCCCTAATAGTTTAACCGATTCCTTGGTGATTTTTTCTTCGAGAATCTGAACACCAACCTCCCTGAATCGTTCCAATAATTTTTGGTTATATGCCCCGTGAAACCAATCATATACACTTTTGGCTACAACTGGACCGACATCCGAAATATTCTGGAGTTCTTCGAGATCCGCCCCCTTAATACGGTCTAGCTTCTTAAACTTACGGGCCAAGGTGAGAGCTGTTTCTTCTCCAACATGCTCAATGCCTAGTGAGTATATGAATTTATCCAGCACAACTCTCTTCTTGGCCTGGATAGCTGTAACAGTATTTTGAGCCAATTTTTCAGCAAAACGTTCTAGGTTAAGAAGGTCGTCTTTTTCTAGAATAAAAAAATCGGCAGCATTCCTGATTAACCCGGCTTCCATTAGCTGATCAATAATCTTGGGACCAATCCCCTCGATATCAAAAGCCTTTCTTGATACAAAATGATACAAAGCTTCTCGTTTAATAGCAGGACAATTCTTGTTACTACACTTAAAAGCTACCTGACCGGAAATCTGCTCAACCTGGCTATCGCAAACTGGACACTTTATGGGCATTCTAAATTCCTTTTCCTTACCAGTACGCAACTCTTTTACCACCTGCCTGACATCAGGTATCACATCTCCCGCTCTTCCAACAATTACCGTATCTCCCAATTTAATCCCGAGCCTTTTAATCTCGTCTATGTTGTGGAGAGTTGCCCTGGAAACAGTCACACCTCCTATATTCACCGGCCTTAATACAGCAACGGGAGTCAAGGTCCCAGTTCGGCCGACCTGGACCACAATATCTTCAATGACTGTCTGGGCTTCCTTCGGTGAAAACTTGTATGCTACTGCTCCCCTTGGCGCCTTACCCACAGTTCCTGCCCGCTTAAATAATCGTTTAGCATTTACTGTCACCACTACTCCATCTATCTCATAATCAAGTCCGCCCCTCTCTTTCTCCCATTTCTCTCGAAATTTAATCACTTCATCAATGGATTCAGCCACTTTTCCATGTGGATTTGTTTTAATCCCGAAATCCCTTAATGCTTTATGCTCGGCGTCTTTTGTTGGATACTTTTCGGTCTCTTCAACCAAGCTGTATGCATAGAAGTCTAAGCTTCTGCTTGCTGTTATCTTGGGATCAAGCTGTCTTATAGATCCGGCCGCAACATTACGAGGATTAGCATAAGACTTTTCTCCTTTCTTCTTTTGTTCTCTATTTATTCTTTCCAATTCTTTCCTAGTCAAGAAAACTTCGCCACGCACAACAAGTTTATCAGGAATTTTTGCCCCCTCAAGCCCTAAAGGTATGGCCTCAATAGTTTTTAGATTCTGGGTAATATTCTCTCCTATCAACCCATCCCCTCGAGTTGATCCAACAACAAATAAACCATTTTCATATATAAGCTCCACCGCTAAGCCATCCATTTTGAGATCACAGTAAAACTCATCCAAGTTCTTAATCCCTACGTTCTCCAGTCGCTTGATCCAATCGTGGATATCTTCCTCTGAAAAAGCATCGTTCAAAGAATACATCCGAGATACATGTTCAATCTTGCCGAATTTATCAGCGGGCCTACCCTCTACCCTCTGGGTAGGAGAATCCGGAGTGACCAGATCAGGATATTTCTGCTCAAGATCGAAGAGTTCCTTTTTCAAAGAATCCAAGGCTTCATCTGATATTTTAGAACGATTCAGGACGTGATAAAGATAGCGGTAATGATTTATAACCACTCTAAGTTTTTTTATCCTATTTTTGGCTGTTGGCTTATCCATGTCTAGAGAAATAAAAAATCACCTCATCAATTCGGTTTTAATATTATTACTAAATAATCTATTCGTAAACCTCCAATGATCGACTAATCCCTCTATAGTTTCCGACAGTCCTATAGTTAATGCTCTGACCAGAAGTGCAAGAAGAAATCGAGGAATCTCTATAAATCTGATAGGATACCCCGCTAATAGATAAGGTAGGCTGAGGAGGCACCTGGGGCTGGCTAGCGGGATCATCCCTATTTGAGAAGATACACCATTCCATAGCACTATCAGCTGCGTATATGGCAACCGCTGAATCAATAGCCTCTCTGGTAATATAGAGTTTGGGGATAATCGTCCGAACTAAGGTAATCGCCATGGAAACAATAGCTGCCATAATCAAAACTGAATATATCAAGATCGATCCCCTCTCGCTCAGTCTGGTTCCACTTTTTTTATTAAAATCTTTTACCACAATCGAGGAGTTAGTTTAGTTTTAAAATTCATTAGATACATTCCTAGAAACAACTGTGGTCTGAGTACTGACAGTAAAAAAATCCGGACCAATTTTATTTGATATTGAAGCCACGATAGTCACTCGATCAGACTCGTTATCTTCAGGCAGAGTCGAGCCGATTACACAGAACCCGAGACTATTAAATATAACATCGCTAGAACTTACAATGTAGGTGGCCGATCCTATAACCCTTTCCACCATTCCTCCGCTATTCAGTCGATAGACTATGATTCCCTCGATAGGATGATTGATGGTAAGTGAAGTTATTGGAGCTTGAGTTGAACAATTAGTATCTTGATTGGCTACACTGCCAACCCTGACTTCTTTGGCCATAATGCCTAAAACGGCAAGAGCATTCTCCTGAATAACTTGATTAGCAAAAACTCTTCTCTCTACCTGCATAGACCTCACTAGAACGCCACTGACAACCAAAGCTATTACGGAAAAAAGAAATATAGAAACAAGGGTCTCGATAATACTAAAGCCGCTACTCTTGATCTTAATTTTTAATAAAAACTTCTTCATATTCATTGCCAGTTAAAAAGATGTGATTCCACGCTAATAGTTCTAGTCCTATTTTTCTCCATCCATCGCACTTCACTGACTATTTTTAACTCACAACTACAGCCATCAGGATCGACTTTAGTAATCAACAATCTTCTGCTGAAGGTAGTGTCAACACCGCTAGAATAGTTATATAGGCCCTGACTATCAATCTTGAGAAGAGAGTCCCCGGATTCCGGTGTCAAGGACATTGAATTCCACTCAACACGATAAGCTCCGTCAACAAAACCAAAATCAAATGGAAGTCCAGAAAACCAATTATGATCCCGCATGGCCCTCGCCACCTCTATGCCCTCTTGAGCTAAATTAGCAGCAATAAGATTATTTCTAATAGACGAAGACAGGCTATTCGCTACAAGTACGGTAGAAAGAGTCGGGATCAATCCAAGACTCAGAATCACAAGCGCCACAAGAGCTTCTACGAGAGTGGAGCCTTTATCTTTTTTCATAATGGAATTGAATTAAGAGATTAACTGGTCGGACACATATCTGTTCTCGTTTCAATTTTACCAGTGGCATAGACGCATATATAAATACATGAGACTGAGGGGCAATTGGCGCCATTCTTTCTTACCTTGATCGTTGACTTATAAAGATCATCTGCTGGATTGAGATTATTATCCTCTAAATTAGCATTTCCTATAAAAAGCCTCGCGCCTGGACTCTCAAAATATATATCATAAAAATCTCCATCTGCACTTCCACCTTGATCATAAAACTCAAAATTAGAATCTAAAGTTACTGGCCTACCAATCGGAGGCGTGTTGGTAACATTTTCAAAATCTTGATTATCGCAATCTCCCAAGCCGCTTGGAGTACGTCCAGTAAAAAGATAGTAGGCTAAATTATGGGAAATGTTAGCCGCATTGGCCTCTCCATTAGTTAATAGATGGACACCGTATCCGCAACGATAAGATACCACACCACTGACTGGATTTATATACTGCTTCGAAGAAAGAGCGTTCGCTTGAGCCATCCTAATATCTGAGACCAAAGTTCTGGCAGTTTCACTAAGAGTAACTCTGGCTTTCAAGAAGTTATTAGCTAAGCTAGTCATCACTAAGATCGTGATCCCAGCAACAACAATAACTTCAATCAATGAAAAGGCTTTTGAATATATTTTTTTGAAAAACATAAAGAGAGTGGTAGGCCAGCGTCTATTCGGATCTTACTGTTACTATATCGCCAGGCCATATAGGTATTGAGTGTATTTTTTGGGGTTCAACTTTTTCCGAATTGAGGTAAAAAGATAATCGCGATGAAGGACTATCGTAGTGACCATCAAGAACCAAAATAGTCAAATTGTTTTTCCTGCCATCAATCACATACTTGAAAGTTATGTCCCCGGCCAAAGCTGAAGCATTCAAAGCATCCAAAATAGTCATGCTCTCGATTATCTCCCCCTCAAAGATCCTCTTCCTACCTTTGTCCTCCATTTCAAGCCATGCAATCTTTTCATTCGATAGCCCCAACACCCTCTCCCACCTATGTGCTGTCGCCAAGACTAAAACCACAACTGAGGCCAGCGTAATTGTAATTAGAGATACTACGATAATATAATTCCCGTATTTTTTATAATATCCCAAATAGTATTTCAAATATTTCTTTTGCATAGTTGCCAAAGACTAAGAACAAAACTGTTGAACTTCCCAGAAAAGAACCAAACGGCAGTGCGGTCTTCGAATTGGCTCTGCCCATCAATATAAGAACCAAGCCCCACAACGCTCCGGCCCAAACTGCTCCAATAATTGAAAGGAGTGCCAGAGGGTATCCCAGAACAAAGCCTATCAGAAAAGCAAGTTTTACATCGCCAAAGCCTAACCATTCACCTCTAGATATCAAATATATTATAGCGAAAAAAGATGCCGCCACCAAACCGCTAATCAGATTATTCACAAAGCTATCTCGGCTAAGAAGTGTCATGTAAATAATAACTAGGCCTAATCCGGTCAATACTAACTTATCTGGCAAAATGAAGTATCTGTAGTCAAAGAAGGTTAGAGCCAAAAAAATAAAGATCAAGATCAAATTGTAACAATCTGCAACAGTCAAATAAGGACCATTGAAAAAATAATATGCCATAAATGCCGCAGTCATAGAAAGTTCCATTGCTAGATAGATCGACGAGATATTCTTCTGGCAGTAACGACATTTGCCCTTAAGCAATAAGAAACTCAACAACGGTATTAGATCATACCATCTTAATTTAGCCAGGCACTGAGGACATTCGGATCTGCCAGTTAATATTCCACTCTTGATGTCTAGTCGAAACAGAACCACGCTTAAAAAACTACCGAATGAAAGACCGATTAAACCAATCACAGCGACGATTAGATAATAAGCATAGTCCACCATTTGATTCTAACACCTAGTGCTTCAAATCAAAAATCCCCTTAAGGGATTTTTGATTTGAAAAGATTGGCAACAATCAGACTTACCGTTGACCCAAATCATAAAGACAATCATTGGCGACACCTTCAGCGCAAACTTCTGATACTGCTGGACTTGAAGCATCAATTTCATTACCAGTACCCGTCCAAGCAGTCGAGTTAATATCGACATCACCATTTAAAGCTGGAGCATTTTGCCTCTCAAGGTCAGTCCAAACGTGGTATCTACTTTCTCTTGCTCCGGCACCTGGATGCCAAGCATAGTTGTAATTAGCATTGCTAAGAGGATCGTTAGGTAAAACACGAGCTGAAAGATACGGAGTAAGATCGTTGCCGGCGTAATCAGGGGCGGCATTAGGGGCAGTGCAAGCAACACCCACTGTTTGAGGACAAAGGGCAGCTCCAGGGTAGCCCCCACCGTTATCGTCGAAGTACAGCTCAATTGCCGTCCTAATCTGGTTTATGTCAGCAATACGTTTAGCGTCTCTGGCTTTGGCTCGAGCAATGCCAAGCTGGAGCAATATCAAAGTAGCCAACACGCCAATTATGGCTATTACGACCAATAGCTCAATGAGGGTGAACCCCCCCGATTTTTTTAGTTTTTTTAAAATCGACACTATGAGGTAGTCGCTAGATGTTAGCCACTAGTTGCTAGTAAAAAACCAGAACTTAGGAACTAAAAGACTAGGACTGTTTATTAAATTTATGAAATAAGTCGACGTAACCTATTATCGATTAATTATAGAATTAGCCTGATGATTAGTAAAATAAGATATCCACATTCTGCTCCCCTATACTCCACCAACTATGTTATAGATTGGTAGAAGTATGCTTGAGATCAACCCTGCCACTGCCACACCCAAAACCAGTATCAGAACAGGCTCAATGATCTGAGAAATGCCCTGGATAGAATTTTCTGATTCAGATTTATAGAACTTTGCAACATGCTCTAGTATAAAATCCATTTTCCCAGTTCTCTCGCCTATGGAAATCATAGATGAGAAAAGAGGCGGTATTTCTTTATATTTTGATAGGGCGCTAGATATGCTACCTCCACCCTTAACCGTGTTCTCGGCATCTATCATTATATTTCTGTAAAGGTTATTTCCAACCAATTCACTCGTTATTCTTAGCGAGTCGATGATCGGAATACCCGCCTTCATCAAAGTGGATAAGCTTTCGGCAATCCTAGCCAAATAAAGATTACGCACTATAACTCCCAGAGATGGAACTCTAACTTTTAAGTTGTCCAGCCAATCCCTGCCGTCAGAAGTTTTTATAAAATAGACAAAAAGAAATATCGCCGCGGTGAGCAATAAAATTATCATAAGGAGGTTGCCGTTAACAAAGCTTGTCACCCAAATTAGAATCACCGTAGTAATCGGCAAATCAACTGCCCCCACCTCATCAAAGATAGCCAGGAGCTGCGGAAGCACATAAACTACCATCATAATTCCAACTATAACCAGGGTAAATACTATAAACGCCGGATAAGCTAGAGCCCCCTTTATTTGTGAATTTATACTTTGAGATCTCTCCACATAGTCCGCGAGATACAGCAATGACTCATGAAGCTTACCAGATATCTCTCCTGACTGGATCAACTTTAGATAAAATTGCGAGAATAAGTTGGGATATTGAGCTAGGGCGGCTGAAAGAAGAGATCCGCCTTCAACCGCTTCAGCTACCTCGGAAATGATTTTTCTAAAAGATGCTTTCTCTACCTGCCTCGCAAGAGTCCGCAATCCCTCGCTTAAGGGCATATCGGCATCAATTAGAGTAGAGAGCTGCCGAGTAAATATTATTAAGTCTTTGTTGTTCGGTCTAGATAAAATGCTACCGATATCAAAATCAAGCCCTCCTTGCCTAATCGGTTCAAGGGCAAGTATTATATATCCCTTTCCATGGAGAATATCTACCGCGATATTCTGGTTGGGTGCATCCACAACTCCCTGTAGTAACTGGCCATCTCTGTTTTTAGCCTGATAGTTGAATTCCAAAATAGCTTGTTAGCTTGTTCGCTTATTAGCCCATTAGTCAACCTAAACTCTAAAAAGCTTAAAAGCTAATTATCTAAGAAATTCTCTTAGCTCCGAAGGATTCTGGGAATAAAATTGAGCCCTTTCCAAAGAAATTTCTTTCCTCGTTACCAGGTCCGACAATGATCTGTTCAATGATATCATTCCAACCTCCTGACTCGTTTCTATTACCAGATCCAACTGTCTCGGCCTGTTATCTCGAACTAGTGTCCTTACAGCTGGGGTTGCAATCATGACTTCGACAGCCGGAATTAAGCCACCTTTAATCCTCGGGATCAAACGCTGAGATATAATACCAGAAATAGTATTCGCAAGCTGATTTCTGATTTGAGACTGCTGACTGGACGGAAATGTATCAATTATTCTTTCAATAGTCTGGGAAGCGCTATTAGTATGCAGGGATCCAAATACAAGATGCCCCGTCTCCGCAGCAGTAACAGCAGCGCTCATAGTTTCATAGTCGCGCATCTCCCCCACCATCACAACGTTAACATTCTCACGAAAGGCAGATCGAAGGGCCTTATGAAAGGAAAACGTATCCTGAAAAACTTCCCTCTGATCTATTATACTTTTCTCCGGAGTAAAAATGTATTCTATTGGATCCTCAATGGTAACTATTTTCTCCGCCCGTTCTTTATTGATCAGATCAATTAAAGCCGCTAAGGTAGTAGATTTGCCATGGCCATTTGGACCTACAACTAATACAAAGCCCTGAGAAAGCTTCGAGAATACTTTTATGATTTGGGGCAGACCAAGATCATCTATGCTACGAATCTTAGCCGGAACAAGCCTAAGAGTTGCTGCAACCCGACCTTGAGTATAATAGACATTGACTCTGAACCTGTTACCCTGTTCCGATTCATAAGAAAAGTCTATTTCCTTCTCCGCAACAAATCTAGATTTTCGCTCTTCGCCAAGAAGAACCGAAGCCAATCCGTCTAATGTCTCAGGATCAAGTATTTTTTTATTCGAAAGTGGAATTAGTCGCCCGTCTATCCTAAGAATGGGATAATTCCCAGGAGACATATGAATATCTGAAGCATTATTCTGAGCAGCTGCCCCTAGAAGATCCTCCAATTGTCCCTTATATTCGACCAATTCATTAGTTCTTAGTTCTTAACTCTTAGTTCTTAGTTCTTAACTAATCACTAGTTGCTAATCACTAGTCACTGTTTATATTATGCACTATCCTCCGCCTGAGCCACTTCAAGAAGCTCATCAATGGATACTACCCCCTTCAAAACCTTTAGCACTCCGTCTTGAAACATCGTGATCATGCCCTGCCTCTTAGCCTCTTCTCTCATTGACGCCTCAGATAGACTGCCCAGAATTATCTCTTCGAATTGGTCGGTCATTTCAAGCATTTCAAAAATACCTATTCTCCCTCTAAACGCCTTGCCTGAACACTTTTTACAAGGACTTTCGATATTGGGCTTATAGATTGAATAACCCTCCTTAGACATAAACTCTTTCTGGTACTTTTCGGGCATAGAAGCAATGGCTTTATTCATTATGCTCTCTTCAGCCACATTCGCCCTAATCTTTACCTTACAATCCGGACAAAGTCTTCTTAGCAATCTCTGCGCGGCAGCGACATTAAGAGTCGGTGGGATAAGATATTTCTCCACTCCCATATCAATCAACCTGGGGACAACGCCCATCGCATCGTTGGTGTGTAAAGTAGATAGAACAATATGGCCAGTTAAGGCAGCCTGAGTCGCCAACGCAGCAGTCTCTTTGTCTCTAATCTCACCAACCATGATAATATCGGGATCCTGTCTGAGTACATGCCTCAGACCTGAGGCAAAAGTATACCCGATCTCATCATGAACTTGAGATTGATTCACCCCTTCAACAAAGTACTCAATTGGATCTTCTAATGTAACAATATTCACCTCTTCATTGTTAAGCCTTTTCAGCATTCCGGCAAGGGTTGTAGACTTACCCGATCCGGTTGGTCCCGTAATCAATATGCTGCCAAAAGGCTTACCCATGGCTCTTTCAAGCACTTCTGCCGAACGACCTTCGATTCCAAGGTCGGGCAAATCAATCTTGTTAGTAAGCGGATCCAAGATACGCATTACAATTTTCTCCCCATTTTTTGTTGGGAAAGTTGAAACACGAAAATCGATTCTTCTTTTGTTGAGAGTCGTAGAAAAGCGTCCATCTTGGGCAAGGCGGGTCTCATCAATTTTTAAAACGGATAAGACTTTAATCCTCGTGATTACCGCTGAGTGAACATTCTTGGGCAGGGTAAGAGCAACAGTCAGAACTCCATCGATTCTAAACCGAACATTAATTTTTTCTTCAAAAGGCTCGATGTGAATGTCAGATGCCCTCGATTCAACAGCATATTTTACAATTGAAGCTACTATCCTCGTAACTGCCCCCTCGTTTGTAATTTCTTCTATGCTTTTTTTAGTGACTTGCTCTTTATCTACTTCTTCAGACAAGGACTCTAGAGCCTTGCCAACCTCAGCTGTTAAAGAACGGTAGTTTCTCAGAATGCTCTCAAAATCTCTGTAGTCAATCAAGTATTTTTCTATCTTCAAGCCTTTGTCTGAAGCAATAAATTTAAGCGCCTCTAGGGCATCTATGTCTTCTGGATTTATTATTCCGACTTTTAGAATATCCCCTTCCTTGGCAAAAGGAGCAATTTTATAAAAACTAACCACATCTTCTGCAATTTCTTTTAAGGCGCTGCTATCGAGTTGAATCTCTTCCAGATGCACTACGGGCAAATGATAGAGTTTCGACTTTATGTCCAATAGATCATCTGCGGATACTACATCTTTCTCAACTAAAATCTGCCCAAACTCTTTATCCTCTCTATGAGATAAATCTTCATACGATTGGGAATTTTTCTTGGCAAGCAAACCAAGCTTCACAAGCTCTTCTATAAGTGTTGTTGGAATTTTTATAGGCATATCTAAAGGGGATCGAAAGGATTTTTCCTTTCTCCCGTAATACCTGGGTCAACAGGATTCTCTCCGAATATTTCTAAAGCTTTATAACGCTCATCGTCTAGTACTGAAAAATCAAGAACAAGATTTGTGAAAGACTCAAGGTCATCCTCTTTAATAGTTGAACTGCCGGTCAAGCCCACTATAGACTGTTCCGAATCAGAATAACCCATATAGCCAACTATGAGACCGATAACCGCTATAAAGGTTAATATAATTTTGCTTCTTCCTAGCTGTATGATTAATCTGTCCATAGTTTTTTAGTTTAATTCCTCCCCGCTCCTAATACGCTCAGCGGGAGACTGCTCCAAAACCAATGCATTTTGGTCAAGCCAATAAACATCTCCTCTAATTTGAAAGTTCAAAAGTCCAGTGTCTTGGGATTGAGGGTCTTCGGTAATAGTTATCGAGTTAATGTCAAAAATTCGAATATTTTTCTCAATGTCGGCCAGTAAATTAAGCGAACTGCGATAGCTCCCCTTGGAACTTATTTCTAGGAAAACTCTTCTAAGAGCTTTTCCGGGAGAAGATGCATCCCCGATCGTAAAATCTCCCAGCATATTTCCCGTTCGAGAAAACATTGCTTCAATCATAGAAATAATTTCCGGCAGATTTTTTGATTCTGGAGTTATTAAAGCCAATCTTTGGAGTTCTATATATCGATCACTCCGTTTCCGGTTCAAATCCTCTATCTTCTTCACAATCACCGTCCTTGCACTTAATAATTCCGACCTGTTAGTTATATAGGTCTTAAGATTCGATGTTTGACCATATGTTGGTAACACTTCGGTCCAGAACAAAAAACCGCTTATAGCTATGAGAACAGAGGCTATGAGATTTTTTATACTTAAAGCCATTATTTAATCTTTCTAATAATTTTTGATTTGTCGAACTGGATCTCAAGACTTGTTTCTAGGAATCCACTGGATGAAGTAGTTATCTTGCTAATCGAAATGTCTAAGATGCCATCTTCAGTAAGAAATGCTGCTAACTGCTTTGCCAGAACAGTATAGTTTGTCGCTTGAAGTACAATATTAATTTTAGCAGTACTTGCATCGCCGGAAAATGCCTTAAAACGAACATCGGTCTGGAGGAGGTTCACTATGACAGAGATGGCCTTTGTCCAATAAATATGATCGCTCAGTAAACGCGAGGTCAGTTCGATTCTATCCTTAAATAACTTCAGATCCTGCTCAGCCCTTTTATCGCGGCGTTGCTCTAAAGATACTAGCTGATCATCAATCTTTTTTATATTGGACTGCAGAGAATCCCGATATTGACCCAGAGCTAATGTTGTTACCAGGGCCGCTCCAAATATCATGCTTCCTAAATATAAAAACCTATTTTGGCCAGGCACTCTGATACCTAGTCTTTTTTTAGTACCCGGAAGAAGTTGTAGTTTCTCTTTAACGTTCATCTAGTAATAACTATATCTCCCTCATTGCCAAACCGGCAGCAGTAGACAAAACATTGCTTAATTCGGGAATAATCGGAATCAGTTCCCGGGGATAAGCTATTCTTGAAAACGCATTTCCAACTATCACAGGCCGACCAAACTTTTCTTTAAAGTAGTCGCTTAACCCAGGCATGTTTGTAAGACCTCCTACCAAAACAATATTTGTTATCTTCTCTTTCTTGTTCTTGGCTTCTTCGTAATTAGTAATGGTTTTTTGTGTCTCAAAAACCATCATATCGATAAGAGATATCACCGATTCCGTTACTATATTTTCATCACTCTTCTTCAGACCAAATCTTCTCTTAAGATCTTCGGCTTTTTCTAGATTCACACCCAATGATTGAGATATAGCTTTAGTAATCTCGAATCCTCCAATTTCGTAATTATGGCTAACTCTTTCATATCCCCTGTTGATGATAATTATCGATGTGCTACGGCCGCCTATGTTAACTATGGCCGTACAGCTAAGATCATTTCCCAAAAGAGCTCTGATCAACGCCGAATTTTCCAACTCTAATGCCTGTAAGCTCAGGCCGGCATTTTGCATAATGTTCTGATACCTAACAGTTTCGTCTTTGGGTACCGCCGCTAGAAAAACCTCAACCGTCGAAGGTCTGGCAAAAATTCCAGACTGCTGACCATTATTAGTGACCCCGACTATAGACCAATCTAGTACGACCTCATCCAAGGGAATGGGCACATATTTTTTGGCTTCGAAAGGCAGCGCCCTAGCCAGATCTTCATTCGAAACATATGGCATTTCGATAACTGTCGCAAACGTAGAAAAGGAGGGTATTGATGCAATCACATTAGTCGATTGGAAACCGGCTCTTTTTACAAGTTCTTTAATGCCATCAGCTATCTCTTGGTCCGGCATCTTCAAAATGCTCTGCCAGCCTTCGGCAGATTTATCAAGAGCCGGTTCTTCTTTAATGCTCGAACTCTTCAGCTCAAATATCCCGTAATTGTTGAGGGAGAAGTGCCCCCCTTTTTTATCTAACTCCACGGCCTTGATTGCCGACGTCCCAATATCAAGACCGAGGTTGCCCCTAGACTGTACCGAGATAGATTTAAATAAATTGAAAGGCATAGTATTCAAATTAAGCAAAGCTGACCGAGAAGACGGTTTTTAAAATCAAAATAAATAGGAAATTTGCCTAATAACCAAAAAATTAATATATTCCTACCTATATTGATTATAGCATAGTGGCCAAATACTTATTATGAATTATCCCCAGCAAATATATAAATTCTTCATGGACACCGTTTTTCCCATCCGATGTATAGGATGCGGTAGATTGTCTTCAGAACATAAAAGAAGATACCTCTGTGCTAGCTGTATTTCTAGTATCAAGCTTAGAATAAAATTTGAGTGTATCGGCTGTAAAAACAACACTGACCTCGGAAAAACGTGTTATAAGTGCAGAAGTAGCAACCCGACAGATCAACTCCTAATAGTACTTGATTATGGAAATCCACTGGTTGTAAAAATGGTTAAGTGTTTTAAATATCGATTTATCCAAGAAATAATTAATCCATTATCGGCCGTAATGAGAAAGTATATTATAAAATTATCCAGAGAAAGATGCTTTAATATCTCAGGGGATGGTCCAATAATAATACCCGTTCCCCTTCACCAAAGAAGATTAAATTGGCGAGGCTTTAACCAGGCAGAGCTTATTGCCCAATCGCTTTCAAATGCATTACAAGCAAAGACTGAGATGAATTGTCTTAGACGAATCAGAAAATCGAGACCCCAAGCAGAAATAGAAGAAAAGGCCGAAAGACTAAAAAAACCGAGAGGACAGTTTGAGCTAATAAACACCGAGTCGATTATAGGTAGGACGGTCATCCTCGTTGACGACGTATGTACAACAGGAGCGACGCTTAATGAATGTGCCAGACTCTTGAAGAACATCGGCGTCAAAGAGGTTATCGGTTTTGTTATTGCTAGAGGCTGAAATTCATAGTAAAATTCAGTACACTTGGAGAGGTGCGGCGAATGGTAAGCCAGCGGTTTGCTAAACCGTAACCGTTTAAAAAGCGGTTTGTGGGTTCGACTCCCACCCTCTCCGCCAGTTAGGAAAATTATGTGGATAAAACGGAAGAACACATCTGCTATACTTAAGTGATGAGCCCTAACAAAGAAATATCAACATTCGGTCAAATACTAACACTAAGCGTCGTTTTTGCCATCTTCTCAGCTCTACTTATAATGTCTGGGAGAGCGGATAAAACAACCTCGAGTCAAAGTTCTCTCATCTCGAACCTAAGATCTACTCCCTCCGTAACAACCTCCCCTAGAACTCCGGGACCAGCCGCAGAAAGATGTAAGAATTACAAACCAGAAGTAACTAAAAAGGAGATCCGAGATATCCAAATAACAAACGCGGGTATTTCCGCTAAATCTTCTGCCGATACAATCAAAAAGAGGAAAGAACTCATGCTTAAGCTAGCAGATAAAGATCCTAATGCTTTTTTATGTAATGTTCTTAAGAAAGACAGGCGCAATTCTCTGCCCTCAAAGCTAGGGAGCTCTATTGAGACTGAGGTTTCCAAAGAGGGAGTTCTTTCCGTTATTCATATAGACGATTTTAAGTCGGGCAAATCTAAGTTTAAATACCGATTAAGAGAAGGTAAGCAAGATTTTGAATTTTATCCCGACAGCGAAGTTCCTGTATTGTCTGGAACTAAAGTTAAAGTCTCGGGATATCAGCTAGATAATGCAATTGTTGCGGCAATTGATGACCCAACTACGTTTCAAATTACTTCGACACCGGCACCCATGCCAACCACTACTACTCCAAAAATTATGGTTCTCTTAGTAACCTACCCCGATTCGCCTCCCCTCCCTTTTTCACCAGAAGGAGCCGAAAACATAATATTGGACAGAGTAAATAGTTTTTACAAAGAAGCCTCATACAATAAACTCTCTTATGGGGCAGATGCATATGGTTGGTATACCATTCCAGTTAATGGCAACGAACTTAATGCAAATAACAATTGTTACCTATTTCTAGAGAAATATCATCCTCAACAAAAAACCATTCAGGAGATTATTCAGGAAAATAATATCGATATAGCTCAGTATCAGCGTATCTTAATTCTTGTAAATTATGATTGTTCTGGTGCAGTCGGCATGGGAACTGTTGGAAATGCGGAAATTCCTGTAAACGGAATAAACTACTATATGCCCATTTCTTGGGTTAGCTATTTATCATCACTTTTATATCCAAAAACGACGCTTACACTGTTTGAAAAAGTTACATCTCACGAGCTTGGACACAATCTGGGAGTTCTCCATGCAAATGCTTGGGAATGTGGTGCCGGCCAGATTATCAATGGCACAAACTGTATTCACTATGAATACGTGAATCATTTTGATATTATGGGAAACTTTATATTTTCTCTACATTTTAATGCCGCCTTTAAAGAATTTTTTGGATGGCTAGATCAGACCTCAATTTTAAATATTACCCAACCCGGACGGTATACTTTAAACCCACTCGAAAGCTCCGCTGGCACTCGAGGCGCTAAAATTAATCAACCCGGCACCAATAAATATCCATTTTATTTAGAATATCGAAAGCCCATAGGGTTTGACAGCAGACTAAATGAGGAAAGTAGAAATGGACTTTTCATCAATTGGATCCCTGATCAAAACTGGAGTTTATATACACGACTACTAGACATGAGTCCCCACCAAGATTCTACATGGCCTGCAGACGATTGGGCTGACGTGACATTAAAAGCAGATGGGTCGGTATTTATTGATTCACAAAGGGGAATCAAAATTGGCCCAGTCATTAGCGCCACAGAGAATGTGATAACCTTCGACGTAAGTTTTTCTGTAGCGCCTGAACCGGCGAAGTTATCTGCGCCCAAATCAGGTGCTTTGCTTCTACCTTCGACAACCTTTAGCTGGTCTCCAGTGCCTGAAGCCACAGAATATTGGCTCGGCGTTGGAACTACTTTTGACTCAATCAAGGCCTCTCCCTGGGGAAATATATATGCTCTCACAACAGGAACTAATACCTCTGCCACGGTCACCGGAATTCCCAACGATGGCAGTACCGTTTATGTAAGACTCTGGTCGCTCATTAACGGTGTATGGCTTTTCAATGATTATAATTTCCAAACCTTAAAGAAACCCGTCAAAGCAGAAATGGAATATCCTCTTCCCGGATCAGTTTTGTCTTCACCAATAACTAGCTTTGCATGGAGTACCGGATCAGGCGTCACTGAATATTGGCTAGGCGTCGGCACCTCATTTAACTCTATTAGTACTGAACCTTGGGGAGATATATATGCTAAGTCTACAAATCTAGATACCCGAGTAAAAGTTTCCGGAATCCCAACTAACGGCGCTCTGATATATGTCCGCTTGTGGTCTAAAATTAATGGGTCATGGGTTAGTAATGACTATACCTATATCACCGACAACCCATCGGATATTATTTCACCTGCTCCAGATTCTCAACTATCCCCGACTACAACCTTTTCCTGGACCACTGGAACTGAATCAGAATATTGGCTTGGCGTTGGCACGTCTTTTGACTCCGTGAATACAAGTCCGTGGGGAGACATATATGCCAAATCTACTGGCCTAAATAGTTCGGTGACAGTTTCTAATATTCCAACCGACAAAGTAGTCTATGTAAGATTGTGGTATGTAGCTAATAACAAGTGGGTATATAAAGACTACCAATACAATACAAGTGGCACAAAATCTCGCTAATAACTTGCTCTAGGACTAAGCTGTTTTTGGTGTTAAAATAAACCATGGATAATCAAACCGTAGCCAAACGCTACCGAACTGAATTATCCTCCGTAAAAGACCTTCTTTTCTACTTTCTGATCACTTGGACTTTGGTCCTTCTCGGATTAAGCTGGTTTGATTTCTTCAGTAATAAATTCGAGGTATCTGAAGGTATAGTCACAAGCTACCTCATCCTTCTTGGCGTCTATATAGTTCACAAAGAGACATCGCGCTGGACTGGCGTTAAGCTTAGAATAATGCCGGGAGAATTATTCGTCTATATTTGGTGGATCTCTCTCTTGGCCATGCTCCTAATCGGGTTCTTCACCAGCAGAGAAGTCTCGCCTCCGATAAGATTTCTTAGCTATGAAGTACTTGGAGCATTTCTAATAAGCGAGGTCTCAAAAAGTTTCAATGCTTTCAAGCGCATCGATGTAAAAGAAGAAGAATAAAATTGATGATTGGACTATCCATTATTGTATCGAATTTGAAATGATATGATGGAGGGTTCGCCTAATGGTATGGCACCGCACTTGAAATGCGGCGGGAGTAATCCCTTGCAAGTTCGAGTCTTGCACCCTCCGCCAGCAGATAAATATATGCCTCAAGTTCTAGATTTAAGAAAAAAAGCTCAGCAAAAGATACAGCAAAAAAGGGCCTTTAAAAAAGATCCGGCTTCTACCGTCCTAGAGGTCGGGGCAAAAACTAATCCCTTATCCGAGATTCATTCCCCTCCCCAGATACAGTGGCAAGCCCAATCATTTCACTTTAACCCCCAGAAAAGATACCTTTCTCTAATCATAGCCGCCCTAACTACGGGCGGAGTAGCGATGCTGTTCTTGCATAAGGACACCCTGACAGCTATATTTCTTCTGCTGTCATCCCTGGTCTTGATGCTATATTCCAACAAAAGACCAGAAATCTCGAAGATCACTATTAACCAAGTAGGGATAGAAATCGGAGAAATCATATATTACTATAAGGACCTGAAGTCCTTCTGGATCAACTATGAGCCCGGCAGCTTTAAAGAGCTAAGTCTTGAATCTAGAAAGTGGTATTTACCCTATGTAAAGGTTTCAATAGACAACAAAAACCCTCTTGTCATTAGATCTCTTTTAATAAATTTTTTAGCAGAAAAAGAGCACGAGCATTCATTAGTAGACATAATTGCCCGCAGAATCGGATTATAGACCCGGACAACTAAACTTGCATCACCTCCCCTCGTCGTTCAACGGATAGGACAGAAGATTGCGGATCTTCAAAT
>Ga0209541_10005960_pt1 | contig 21043 bp, 23 predicted proteins | sample RifCSPlowO2_01_FD_184027 | JGI IMG/M metagenome (GOLD analysis project Ga0209541, IMG submission 184027) | Groundwater microbial communities from Rifle, Colorado - Rifle CSP2_plank lowO2_0.1 (SPAdes) (version 2) | ecosystem: Environmental > Aquatic > Deep subsurface > Groundwater | place... | reverse complement strand
TGGATGTGTGGAAAGAAGTGAATACAGTTACGGCTGATTTCTCTCAAGCTCGACGAGAGGCGCAGGATGCGCATCATTCTATTCAAGGTAAAGCACAGCAATCACAGCAGCGACATGAGCAGTTAATGGTGTTAGTTGAAGAGATTAAGAAGTTACGAGATCAGCAGAAGCCGTTAGAGGATAAGGGCAAAGCGCAGAAAGCGACAATTGAAGAGATGAAGAAGAAGTTGGATGAGCTTACGGCACGAGTGGATGAGTTGGGCAAGTTGTTTCAAGAGGATGATACACGCAGTTATACGCAGAAAGCAAAAGAGCGAACGGCTGAAGTGCAGGAGAAGTTGAAGAAAGGGAAGAAATTGAGTACGGAAGATATTTTGGCGTTTCAGGCGCTGAAAGATTGATTAAGATTATTTTGTATGTTTTCTAAACGGTGAGTTTATATATTCTGGTTGTTTTTTAGGGAGTAGAGGTTAATAGAATGGTGGGTGAATATATGAGTGATTCATTTTTTGAGGATGATAGGGATACGACGCAAGAGGAGACGATTGTGGATGAGTTTTTTGATTTTTTGTAGAGGGAGAGGATGAAGCGGTCACGATTTGATACAGAATATGAATTGTTTTGTGAGATAGAACACTGGAAGGCAGCAAAAGAGGTGGTTGCGCCAGAAATGATGATGAGTCCGGATGAGAGGCTGTTTGGGTTGTTTTTCTATTTGTATACGCAAACAAAAGAGTTGTATGGAGAGCTGCCACGACGTAAAAATGGAGAGAATCCGTTTATTCATCCGTTAAATGTGGCGTTGAATCTGCAAAAAGCAGGGGTTACTGATGCAGTGACGTTGTGTGCGGGGTTAATTCATGATTATGTTGAGGAAGTGGTAGATATTTATAAAGCAAAAGAAGGGATTGAGGAGGATGCGAAAGGGATTAGGCAATTAGATGCGTATGAAAAAGTGGTGGTTAAAAGTTTGGAAGAGAAGTTGCGCTCTTTTGCGAAACGGGAGAAGATTGAGGTTGCTGTTGTTTGGGAAATTATAGGAATTACAAAGTTATTAACCAGACATAAGCGGGATTTTTATTATAAGTCGATTATTGGAATTTTTCAATGTCCAGATGAGAGGATGCGCAAGAAAGCAATCCAAGTCAAATTGGCAGATAGAATCCATAATATTTTATGTATTGAGACGTTTACCGAACAGCAGCGATTATTTCAGTGTTTCAAAAATTTATTTTTGCTTAATAATGTGAAAGTGTATTTGATGGAGAAAAAAGGAGTTATGAAGAAGGAGGAGAACAGGCGGGAGAAGAAATTGTTAGGTGATAATGTAACAGAGAAGTTGTTTAAGAAGTGCGGGAAAGCGACGTATGATGCGTTTTTGTATGTGTGTTATCGGTCACTTGATAAAAAGATTGGGGCGGTGACGTCGATGATTCAGTTGGCGTTTCGAAAATTTGTGCTTGAACGTAGAGGATTATGGGAGGTAACGGTTGTGAATAGACGTGAGATGCATCCGCTGCGGTTATTTCAAGGGGTGATTCGCCGCTATGATGCACGATTACATCATCAATGGAAAATACATGATTTGATGAAAGCAGAAGAGCTTGCGTATTGTGGGCGATTCTTTTTGGATTTTAAATTTATGCCAGAGCAGATTATGGCGATTGTAGAGTATAAAGATGCATATGCGTTTAAAGAGGCGGTGGCGTATTTGTTATATTCACCGGAATACATGATTGGACGGTTTAGTTATCAGAAGTTGTTTCGGAAGGTGGAGTGAGCTTAGTAGATTTCGCTTAAACGTTGTTCTAAGTATGTGGGATTGAAGTTATTTGTTTTATTAGCAAAATCTACTTCTTGGAGAACTATGTCTGCAAGGGAGTGGTCAAGGAGTTTACCTTGGTGGATTATGGGGTGGTTTTGTACTCTTGCGATTTTTTCTTGGACATACAACCCATCGTTTGGATCAAATTTTGCTTGATATCCTTGAGGGGTTTGAATGATGTAATATAAGATTTGTTGGAGTTTGAACATGTTACTTTATTTTTGAGAATGATTTATAAGGGTTTTGGAGGGGAAATTTTCAAGACTCATTTTTAGTCCATAACATTTTTAAAAGAGATTTCTTCTGAGTGGAGTATGATTCAATGTGTGTTACATGGGAGTTTACGCAGGCATTATGATTTGATGAGAGAGGTTTCTGCTTTATTTTTGGATAATGGTATTAGAGTGGTTGCGCCAGTATTTTCGGAGAGAGTGGGGGAAACGGATGGGTTTGTGCATTTAGCAGGCGATGAGAGTTGTGATCCGCGTGTGCAAGAATTGATGTATTTACGACATGTGGCTGCGTTAGGATCTGAGGGGTTTAGTTATTATGTGAATCCGGATGGACGATTAGGTGTAAGTGCGTCGTATGAATTCGCAATTGATCAACTGCTTTCTGTGCGTACGATTTTTATGGAGAGGTTGGTTGATCATCCGGCGTATGTTCCTCATAATTCTGTATGGAAGCCTGAGGAGTTGGCGAGTTATGTTTTGGAGAAAGGGGCGTATCCGCCTCCTGTTGTTGTGCCTGATGAATGTTCTATCCATCAGATGCTTGGGAATCTTATTTTGCCAGGTTCGATTGTAGCGGTAGGAGGAATTATTGTTGATTATAGTTCGAAGAGGTATAGAGCAGGATCGGAGCGGGATGTGTTGATGGTGCAGACGCATAAGTGGGGTGGACGGTTTTCGATTGTGGGGGGTAAAGTGCGACGCAATGAACGATTAGCTGAGGGGTTAGGACGTGAGATTTTAGAGGAGACGGATTTAGTTGCGGATGTTGGTGAGAGTATTTGTACGTTTGATGAGATTAAAGGAAGTGGTTATTATTTGAAAGGAACGCATAAAGTGTTTACGGATAATGTTGTGCGAGTTTGTAGTCGAAAAGTGATATTAAATGAGGAGGCTGAGGCGTATGTATGGATGCCTGGTTCTGCGGCGTTACGGGATTTAGATATTGAACCAAATGCGAGAAAGACGTTAGAAGTGTATGTGGAGAGGTTTAAGAGGGTGGAGTGATTCTCTTATTATTATTATTATTTATTGAGATTATTTTATGTTGTAGACGATACTATCTATAGAATCAATTGAACCGATAAGATGTGAACCGATTTTAAATGGATCTTGGCATTCTTTGACGCGGTGGTCATTTCTTCCTAATTCAAGTGTTACTTGAAATGCATCGGCTTGAGTGATTGGTTGTTGATATTTATTCTGAAAATCAGTGGCAATGTCTCCACGGATGATTATGGTTGCTTGTGCTGGGCCGATATAGGAATGGGCTTCGTAATGGGTGTGTTTATCTTGGATGTTTCTTCCAATGATTTTGAGGGTGTGTGTTTGTGTCATGAGAATAGGAGGAGAGGAGGATTTATAAATGTTGCTATTAAAAAGTAACTAAAGATTTATAAATAGATTCTGTTTTTGAGGTTACAGGAAATATATGGAGTGAGAAAACAATGGAATATACAAGATTTGATGATGAACGAATTGTGATTGAAGCGCCAGAGGTACCGTTGGATGGGTTAGTTCGAGCGGTTGCGCGAGAGGCGTATAGGTTAAAAGTGGAAGCGGATCCAATGGCTACACAGTTAGGTAGTTCAACGAGAATTGAGGATGCAGGGATTGCAACGTATATGAAGAATTGGCAGGGAGTGTATGGTGCTAATCTTCCGGCCGATAAAGTAGTTACGTTATTACAGATGGATTATGTGAGCGGGCAGTGTGTGGGATTGACGATTGAAGCTATGCAAGGGAAAGTATTTCTGATGGAGAAGCCGTATCGGATGTCTGGCGGAGATGTGGATGTACTTTTAGGGAATGTGAAGCGAGAGTTGGAGAGGAAGTAGGAGTTGTTTTTTACTTTTTTTTAGGTGTTTTACTTTTTTAAATATTCTTTGCGTTTGTGTTCTGGAAATCGTTCGATGGCGTATCGTAATGTGGTTCTTGGTAGTTGGTTAAGATGCTGTTGGAGGAACTGTTCGAGAACGTTTTGGTCTTTTTTTCCAACTTCTCTTAACATCCAGCCTATTGCTTTATGGATTAAGTCGTGGTGGTCGTGTAAGAGAATTTTTGCGATGTTTAATGTGTCTTGGTATTGGTTATTGCGGATGAATGTGAAGGTTGCGACGATGGCGATGCGTTTTTCCCAGAGGTTTGATGATTTGGCAAGGGTGTAGAGGATGGTACGTTCTTTTTGGTTATTGAGGAGATAGGTGCCGATAATTTGTGGTGCGCAGGTGTCGACTAAATCCCAGTTGTTTATCCATTTGGTGTTGTTGAGGATGAATTGGTAGATTTCTTGCTGTTGTTTGAGGTTGTGTTTTTTTATTGCGTTTTGAAATTGGTTGACGAGGATGAGTAAAGTGGTTTGGCGTTGTTCGTGGATGTTGGTGTGTAAGGTTGGTTGGAGTTCAGATAAAGGAAAGTCGTGATATTGTTTGGCGATGAGTCGTTGTTGTGGTACGGTTATACCCAGAAAGATGTCGCCGTGACTGTATTGGCCTTTGTCTGTTTTGAAGAAGCGCTGGGCAAGAAGGGATTTGGATGGGTTGGCGTGGTGTTGGAGAGATTGAATGAGGGAGGGAAGAGTTACCATTTTTAAAGATATTTTAAGAATTCTTCTCGTTCAATTTGTATGTCATGTTTTAGTATTTTATTCAGAAGACCACGATCAATACTTTCTGTAGGATGATTTGGAATTACGGTCGTTCGACCATCAGAGTGAGCAAAGAACATATGACTGCCTTTTTGTCGTTTAAACTCAAAGCCTAATTTTTCAAGAATTTTTGAAAGTTCTTTTGCCTTTAGTTCGGGCAACTTAGACATAGTACACCTTATGCTTCTACTTCAATTTGCTGTAAACTTAAGAATTTAGTTTTGGTTTCGGGAAGACCTTTGACTTCAATATATAATGAAATTGCTTCTTTTGTTCTTTCGAGTAATTGATCATAGGTTTTGGCTTGGGTATGGCAACCTGGTAACTCTAGAACATCTGAAATAAGATACCCGTCTTCGCCTTGTTCTACAATGATTGTGAATGTTTGTGTCATATTGGTGTAATAGAAGCTTTCTTTAAATAGTTTTTGTTTATTTTTATAAGTACCATCGGTATATGATTAGGTACTAGAAGTATCTAAGTATCTGGGAAAATTTCGAACGTATAAAACTACTTAATAGTAATAAAAATAGCGAAATGTTTATAAATAAGGATGATTTTGGAAGGATATTATATTAGGAGGATTATACCATGAATACATTAAACAGAAAATTATATACGGGAATTGCGGCGGTGGCGTTAGCGGCTATGCCAAGTGTTGCGTATGCACATAATGCACCGGAAGTTGATACATTAGGAAGAATTGCGAGTCAAAAGTGTGAAGATGGTCGTGGCTTGTTTATGGAAGCACGTGTGCTCTATAATGAGGATGAACGTATTCCGCTAGGTGTTGTGGCAGAAAATTTTGCACAACTACGAAAAGAAACAGTAATGTATAATTCTACCAATGGCCAGAGAGTTGTGACTATCGAGGATATGGTGACACCGACGACTTTTTCTGGAGATTATACAGAGAAAGATGAGTTTACATGTAAAAAAGGTAAGTCTTATTGCACAACGTCGTGGGGATACAAACTGTCAGTAGGATTTGTCAAGAATGAAGCGAAAAAACCAGTAAAAGTGTTTGTTTGCAAAAATGGAGAAAAAACATGTGTTAGTGGAGCTGGTTATCGAGTGTCTTTAACGTATGTTCATAATCAAGCACAGCAAGCATTTCCACTTCTTGGCAAAGCATTACTTAATCCCAAAGAAGCACAAGAACAATAATTTTTGTTCTATTTTTTTTCTACTTTTTGATTCGTTATTATTTCTCTCCATACACTCTACAATAATTCTGCCAAATCTGCTGTGCGACTTGTTCAACTGTGAGTTGTTTGAGTTCTGCGATCTTTTTGATTGCGTCTAACACGAAAGCAGGTTCGTTTTTTTGGTCTTTATAGGGTGAGAGCCAGGGGCCGTCGGTTTCGGTGGTGATTTGATTTAATGGAACCATTTTGATTAGGGTTTGGAATTGGTCGGATTTGAGGAGGTTTGTGGGGATGGAGAAGTAGTGGCCAAGTTCAGTGGCTTGTTTGATTAATGATTTTTTGCCGGAGAAGCAGTGCTGTACAATTGGAATTTCGTGATTTGGGATTTCTTCAGCTAAGATTTGGATGCATTCGGCTTCGGCTTTTCTAGAATGGATGACGATGGGTTTTTTTATCTGTTTGGCGAAGCGGATGATTTTACGAAAATTATCTGCTTGTTGTTGGTAGGTTGATTCTTTATCTGCCCAATGGAAGTCCATGCCGATTTCGCCGATGGCGGTTATTTCGTTTTTGTGTTGGTTGATGAATTGGAGTTCTGCATCAATGTCAATTGGGGTTTTTTGGAGGGGAAGGCCGGAGTCGCCCTCTGCTAAACCTAAGGCGTCGATGGGGTAGATGCCAAGTGAAGCTCTGAGGATGTCTTTGTGTTGTTGGACGAGTTTTATGACTTCACGATTGGATGGTGGATTGACGCCGGAGACAAGAATGCGTTTAATACCTGCGACTTTGGCTCGATTGAGTACGTCATTAAGATCGTCTTTGTAGAGAACGTGGGTGAGATGGCAGTGGTCGTCGATTAAATTTAGTGTATTCATTTTTTGTTGAGGGGGAGATGGATAGTTTTAAATGTTGCGGAGGGATTTGTAGTAATATTTTTAAGTGGAAGTGCTTTTAGTCATTCAAAATGGGACTTATGGGAGAGCAAATACCACCAAAGATAAACTTGGAAGAGCTTCATATTGAAATTATTAATCAGACACATACCGTTAATGATTTCAAATCGTATGAACGAGAACTTGTAGATTTCTTAATTGAAGATGCTCTTGATAATCAGAAAAAACAAATATCGATAACTTATTTATGGTTTTTAAAGTCAACAAAAGAGTTAATCGCATATGTAACCCTATTGGCTGACGCAATTAGCCTTCAGGGTGAAATGAAAGAATATTTTAAGCAGAAAGGCATTCCCTATAAATCCCTCCCGGCATTAAAAATTGGGAGATTATGTGTTTCTGACCATTATCTTGGAAGAGGTATCGGGACTTTAATGATTGAATTTGTATTGGTACTGGCTCAAAAAATAAGTAAAGAGATTGGATTGAGATTTATAACCACTGATGCAAAAAGAAATCCCGACTCCAGAAGAGATTCCATTCATTTCTACAAGAAATTAGGGTTTGAAGTTTTAAAACAAAGAGAAAAAGGAACAACGCCTATGTATAAAGATTTAATTAAGGAATGATTCAAAATATTTTCTATGTTTATCCACATTGGCGTATAAATTTTTATCTAGGTCAGAAAGCGGGGATCTTTCTCTCTTAGCCATAAGTTCCAAAAATTGTTTTGCTTCTTTTCCCCTCAAAGTAGGAGTTGCTCTGATTGGTTTTGCCATATTACCAAAATAGTTATGTTCTATTTAAAGTTTTGGGATGATTTTTCTTAGGTGGTGTTTTTCCATTCTCTGAGCACATTCTCACGAAAAGTTTGGGCGAGCAGGTGGTCGTATTGGATGGTTAAGGGGATGTCTTGCTCATCGATGACTAACTGTGTTATTTGCGCAAGTGAGGCGTCTTCGACTTTTGGAGTTGTGTGAAAAAAGTGGTCAATTTTTTTGGCTAAGGATGGGAGATGAGAGTATTATGAATATACTGAGAACCTATTTGGTTCACACATGACTATCATCAAAATGTTAGGATTCTGTTGTTTTGTTTTTTGTAATGTGTTGATATCAGTATCAGATGCAAGGCAACTTTTGTAGGGGTGGGAGTGGAGCATGATTAAGGTGTCTTTGCTACATGGTTCAAATACAACGTGGTTGAAAGTTTGTTGGTACATTTTTGAGGTGTAGAGGGAGGTGATGTGGTAGAGTGTTTTTTGTTGTTGTTCTGATTTTTTTTCTATTGTTCCTTTTTCTACTGTTCCACGTAAGCAGACGCTGAATTCGACTTTTTGTTGGGAAAAGTAGATGTCTTGGAGTTGTTGCTGTGTGTCTTGTTCAAATATTATTTTTATGTTGTCGATGATTAATGTGTTTGCGATGGGGGATTGGGATTCTAGTTTGCTGATGATGATATTATCAATTGGGTAGGAGAGGAAGATGAAAGAAGCGAGTAAGAAGAGGGTGAGAAGACCGCCTAGGGCGAAGAAGAGTTTGGTTACTAATGAAAAAAGAGGGGAGGTGTTTTGGGGTTTGAGGAGTTCGGATTCTTTGAGAGAACGAAGGTCTTGGTCAATGGTTTTGGGGTGGATTTTGGGATGTTTGGACATATATTTAGAAAGTAAGATTACTTTTTAAGCGTGATGGGGGTGTTTCATCATTTTCCAAGAGAAATATTTATATAGAATCGTACCTATTTAGTAGATTATGGTATTACAAGATATTCCAGAGGAATGTGAAGAGCCACGCTGTTCGAAGTCTGCGGCAAAAAAATGGGGCGGACGATTTGTCTGTCAGGATCATTATGAGCAGTATCGAGAAGCGCAGGATAAGTTGATGATGGAGATGCGAGAGTCGATAGGGTAAAAAATGAATTGGCAAGACAGCGTGCGAATTAGTGGAAGTTAGAATTTTCTATAGATTTTAATAGGTATGGCTTTATTGGGATTATAAAGCATTAAATATAAAGAATGGTTTTTGGTTTATTTGTGTTAATTTAAAATTAGATTTACGAGGATGATTATATGAAATTTACAGATAATAAAGATATAAAAAATGAATTGAAAGAGAAGCATGCGCAATATATGCCTAAAGAGACGATGACGCTTGAGGGGTATCCGGTTATTGAGGGATATAATTTTGAGAAAGGACTTGATTTTTCGGCTTTTTTGCAGGCGTATAGTACGATGGGGTTTCAAGGGACGAATTTAGCGCAAGCGATGGAGGTTGTGCGCGTGATGCTGCGGGAGCAAGCGATGATATTTCTGGTGTATACGTCGAATATGATTAGTTCGGGGAATCGGGAGATTATCAAATATCTTGTTAAGCATAAAAAAGTGCAGGTGTTGGTAACTTCGGCGGGGGGGATTGAGGAGGATATTATTAAATGTTTGAAACCGTTTGTACTGGGGCAGTTTGAGGCGTCAGGGCGGATGTTATTTGAGCATGGGATTAATAGAATTGGAAATGTGTTTGTCCCAAATGATAGGTTTACGTATTTTGATTTGTTTATGCAGGAGTTTTTGCTTGAGATGTATGAGAAGGGTAAGAAGGAAGGAAAGATTTTTACGCCGCATGAGTTGATTCGAGAGATTGGATTGAAAATTAATGATGAGCGATCTGTATTGTATTGGGCGGCGAAGCATGATATTCCTGTTTTTTGTCCGGGGTTGATTGATGGGTCGTTTGGGGATATGATTTTCTTTTTCAAACAGTCACATCCTGATTTTTATGTTGATGTAGCAGGGGAGATTAAAGCGATTGTGGATCTGACGCTGAATGCTGATAAGACGGGGGGGATTATTTTAGGTGGGGGAATAAGTAAACATTTTGCGTTGAATGCGAATATTTTTCGTGAGGGGTTTGATTATGTGGTGTACATCAATACAGCACAAGAGTTTGATGGCTCGGATTCGGGTGCGCGAGTTGAGGAAGCGATTTCGTGGGGGAAAGTTCGGCCTGATGCGTTGCATGTGAAAGTGTATTGTGATGCGACGATTGCGTTTCCGCTGTTAGTTGCGGGGGCGATGGTTGAGGAGAATGCGGTGAAGAAGGAGGGGTTGCAGGTGTCGTATGTGAATGTGTATACTTCGGGGTTTGATACGTTGGTTTCGTTTTATCGCGATGTGGTGGGACTTGTGCCGTGTGCGAAGAATACTTCTAATTGGTTTGGGTTTGAAACAGGGGAGACGACGCTTGCAGTGGAACCAATAGAGAATCGAAAGGCGCATACGTTTGCATATAATAAAAAGAATCCGGTGCTGGTACAGCTGCGTGTGAATTCTGTTGAGGAGTTGGGGCGGATTACGGAGAAATTGGAGGCGAAGGGGGTTGTGATTGGACAGCGGATGATTGAGAAGAGTTATGGAACGATTACGACGTTTGTGGATCCAGATCAGAATGTGGTTGAGTTGTTGGTTGAGAAGTGAGAGGTTGAGAAAAAAATTTGAGTTGTGTTGTTTAGAATTAGGGATAATCAGGTGAGACAAATACTATGTCAGGATTGGTTAACCATGGTTCACGATCTGGTATTCCAAATAAGTGAGATCCGTGCGGCCAAGAATATGTTTGGATAATTTGATCTGTTACATTAGTTGGTACTTGGGCAGTAAGACCGTATCTTTTTGTAGGTTTCTCAACTCTTTTTCCTTCTGCATCAAAATCATATAACTTTTTGAGGCAATATTCTCCTTGAAAGAGGCCAAGTTCTTTTTCTTGTGCCCAACGGACAGTTCGCTCGAAGGCGAGTGCATCTTTGGCGGAATTGAATGAGTGTGGTTTTAAAGCAAGATGGTTGTAATAATGAAATGAAAATTGTTCAAATACTTTGAAGAGTTCAATAAAATGAGTATAGGGAGCAAAGGCGTCGTTTTCTTTTTGGAGATATGTTTCCCAAGGAAATGTTTCGAGTAATTGTCCGATAGATTGAGTATATGCGTCTGATCTTCTTGGGCCACTTTCAGGGGCGAGGTTATATTTTGTATCAACGGAAACAGTTTCTACTAACTTTTCGTATAATCGTTTGATTCTCAGACTTTTGCCTTGTGCGACTTCTTTTAGATGTGAATCTAACGTGTGTTGTAAAATTGGAAGGGTGAGGGCAGCGGCAAATTGTGCATGATTGTCTTTGTGAACGAAGGGATCTTGAGGTAGGGAATTTATGAGTCTTTGGACGTCACCTTCTACTACGATACTGGCGGAAATTTGCATAAGAGGGGTGAAATGATGCTGATTTATAAATGTTTTGGTTATTTTGTTATTATATAGTAGTATCGATTTTTGTTTTTTAGCAATGACAGTGAGGTATAGATAATTCTGGTAATTAGAGTATTCATTTTGCCAGAATTATTTAATAAGACAATTCTGTTTTTTGTATCCTAATCAACAGAATTGTCTATAAGAGTACTAGAGCATATCGTGTGGACTTTTGATTTTTTCGAGGTGAGAGGTTGAGATATGTTGATAGATTCTGGTGGTGCGGATATCTTTGTGGCCTAACATTTGTTGAATGTATTCTATTTTGGTGCCGTTTTCCATTAGGTGGGTGGCGAAACTGTGACGTAGGGAGTGAGGAGAGAGGTGTTTTGTGATTTTGGCGTTGTGTTTGGCGTTATGGATGATGGCTTCAACAGTACGAGCGGTGATGTGACTGTTAGGAGTTGAGAAAAGGTAGGAGTTATGTTGAATTGTGTTTTTGAAGTATTCTTTGATTTGGTGGATGATGATGTCGGAGAGGATGGTGTATCTATATTTTGCGCCTTTGCCTTGGCGAATCAGAAGGAGTTTGCGGTCGAAGTCGATATCGGATATTTGAATTTTGATGGCTTCGGATCTTCGTATGCCGCTGGCGTAGAGCAGGCCGATGAGGATTTTATGTTTGTGATTGGAAGTGGCGTCAATCATATTTTGGATGTCTTGTTTTGTTGGTACGGAGCGAACTTTTTGTTCGCGTTTCTGGAAAGAGATGTCTTGAAATTTTCTTCCCATGATAGTGCAGTAGTAGAAGTTTAAAGCGTTATGAGCGAGGTTGATGGAGGAGCTGCTTTTTTGTTTTGCGATACAGTATAATAAATAAGAACGGATGTCTTCGCGAGTGATTTCTTGCGGTTTTTTGTGAGTGTAGTTGAGGAATTCTTGGTTGTATCTGAGGTATATATCGATAGTTTTTGAGGAGTATAGATAATTGCGTTGATTTTTTTACATTACACGCAATTATCTAATAAGTAAATTGCTATTAAATTTGTAACAATATTAGCGCAATTTACTATAATTGCGTAATTTACATTCTTGGATTAGTGGTTCAAACATGGGGGTCTCGTTTTTTGTGCGTAACATTTATATTTATCATATACTTCTTATAGAGTATGAATGTGTTGTTTATTTGTAATCAAAATAAGAATCGTAGTAAAACGGCTGAGGAGTTGTTTCGTTCTCATTTTAATACTAAATCGGCAGGATTGTATAATCAAAAGCCGGTTACGAAAAAACAACTCTCTTGGGCGGATGTCATATTTGTGATGGAGGATGGACAGCGCAGTGAATTGGCAAAGCGTTTTCCGGAGCTGTATTTGCAAAAACGTATTTTGTCGTTGGATATTGCTGATGTGTATAGTCATGGTGATTCTCATTTGATGAATGTACTTACTTCAAGTATGAAACGTTTTTCTTCGGTTTTGGCTCTTTAATCTGTTAACCATGTTTCAAATTGTTGTTTCGCTTGGTCTTTTGTTTCAAACATTTTTGTTTCCGCTACAGAGAGTTGAGCAATTCTACGTGTCACTTTGTAATATGTTTTGGTGTTTTCTTCTAATTTTATGATTGAGACTTCCCATTGTTTGAAGGGGTGTCGTTTCACTTGTTTTTCCATCCTCCTCTATGTACAGTGATGGTATATAAACCCTATCCGCAGTTGACCAGTGTGACCAGTGGGTTGTCTAACAGCTTCTTTCCCGCAAAAATGGATGTTTTAGCCATTCTGGCACTGGACAAACGGGTGTGTCCAGTGGGGAAAGAAACTGTTATATTCAATAATTTCAGGGGCTAACGAAGGGGGCAATTTTCTAAAAACTAAACAAAAAACAAAAACGACGGGGGGGGAATTCCGTAACGATAGCCTTTTTCTGCGGAAAAAGAAATTTATATGAAGGGGCGTCAAGATAGTGTTTTTCTGCGAAAAAGTAATATTAGGGGCGTCTTAAAGAAATATTTATAAAGATGTGCAAACATTTATTCTAATATGGGGAGTAAAAACATCACTTTGAAAGTAAATGAAGATTTGTATAATACCTATAAAGAATACTGCAAAAAGAAAGGACTTATTATCTCACGACAATTTGAAATTTTTGCAGAAGAAGAATTAAAAAGGAACAATATTAAGGTTTAAACATGGCAAGTAAAAAAGATGTTCAAACAAAATACGGAACTAAATCTAAATTAGTTTTGTCTGATAACGAAATTAGAGACATTACTAATCATTTAGAAAAAGGTATTCCTTTACCTGATGAATACCGCTTCTTATTATTTGGAGATAAAAGAGAGGTTGAGCTTGTTTGGAATGGGAAGTCAGGAGAAGTTTCAAACATTGTTCTTCCTTTTCAGACTATTGAACAAGTAGATGAACCCAGAAAAGAAGCTTCTGGAGAAGAAAAACAAATTAGTTTATTTGATTTTGAAACAGATACAAGAGGAAGGCAATTAAAGGGCTGGACTAATAAACTTATTTGGGGAGATAATAAACTCGTTCTTTCTTCATTAAAAAACGGACCTTTAAGGGAAGAAATTGGAAAACAGGGTGGAATAAAACTGATTTATATTGATCCTCCTTTTGATGTAGGTGCTGATTTTTCAATGAAAATTGAAATAGGAGATGATGAATTTACAAAAGAACCAAATGTTTTGGAAGAATTAGCTTACAGAGATACATGGGGGAAAGGCGCTGATAGTTTCATTGCGATGATGTATGAGAGATTAATGTTGATGAGGGATTTACTTGCAGAAGACGGAGCTGTCTTTGTGCATTGCGATTGGAGATTAAATTCTTATCTTAGACTTATTATGAATGAAATTTTTGGGGAAAACCATTATAGGAATGAAATATTATGGAAACGAGCTTCGGGGGTAAGCAATACTCAGGGAAGCCAATTTCCGAAGGATGCGGATCACATACTATACTATACTAAATCTCAGGATAGTACTTACGAAAGACAATTTGGGGAGTATAGTGAAAAAACTTTAGTAAATTATCACTATGATGACGATGACGGAAAAGGGAAATACCGTATAAGAGATTGCCGAGATTATTCAAAAGAGTCTATTAAAAAATTTGAATCCGAGGGACGTGTTGTACATGGAAAGAATGGGGCAATAAATCTAAAACAATATCTGGCTGATAAACCTGGAACAACTATCGGAGTTTGTTGGACTGATATTAAAGATGTTTCAGGGCACAATGAAGAAAAAATAGGTTATCCCACACAAAAACCTGAAGAATTAATTGCAAGAATTTTGAAAGCCTGTTCAGAAAAAGGAGACCTTGTTTGCGACTTCTTCTGTGGTTCAGGAACTACTCTTGCTGTTGCAGAAAAATTAGGCAGAAAATGGATTGGTTCTGATTTAGGAAAATTCTCAATTCACACAACAAGAAAAAGAATGATTAATGTTCAAAGAGAATTAAAAGCAGAAGGAAAAGATTTTAGGGCTTTTGAAATATTGAATCTTGGAAGATATGAAAGACAGCATTATGTTGGAGTTAATCCAAATTTAAGGGATGAAGAAAAGCAAAAGCAATTAGCAAAGAAAGAAGCTGATTTTGTTAAACTTATTCTTTATGCTTATAGAGCAGAAGCTGTTCAAGGTTTCAATACTTTTTCAGGTAAGAAATTGAGCAGAATGGTTGCAATCGGACCAATAAATCTGCCAGTTGGAAGATTATTTGTTGAAGAATGTATTGAAGAAGCTGTGAAAAACAAAATTACTAAGATTGATGTTTTAGCTTTTGAGTTTGAAATGGGATTATTCCCTCACATTCAAGAAGAAGCAAAGCAAAGAGGAGTAGATTTATCATTAAAACAAATTCCAAGAGAAGTATTTGATAAAAGAGCAGTAGAAAAAAATCAAGTTGTCTTTACAGATGTTTCATATATCGAAGTTACCCCTCATTATGATGGAGATAAAGTTTCTATTGAACTCGCTGACTTTTCAGTATTCTATAATCAAAATTCAGTAAAAGAAGCAGAAGAAAGTCTAAAAAGCAATTCCAATAAGATAATTATTGAAAGCGGGAATATAATAAAAGTTTCAAAAGATAAAGATGGGATTGTAACAAGAGAATCTTTAATAAAAAAATGGACAGATTGGATTGATTATTGGGCAGTTGATTTTAATTTTGAGAGCAAAAAGGAAATAATAAGAAGACCCATTGAGAAGAAACAAACCGGAAAATTAGATTTAAAAGTTGAATATGAAGAAGTTGAAACTGGAGATTATATTTTTGAGAATGAATGGCAATCTTTTAGAACAAAGAAAAACAGAGATTTAGAACTTAAAACTCCTTTTAGAAAAATAGAAGGAAAAAAGAAGATTGCAATTAAAGTAGTAGATATTTTCGGAAATGACACTATGAAAATTATCGAAGTAAGAGGGGGGAGAAAATAATGGCACTACACAAAGATTTTCCAAGATCTCCTCACGAGATTATAGACCCATCTGTAAGGTGGTTTCCAGCAGATGAAGCATTAAGAAAAGAAGGATATGAAAAACTTCTTCCTCCATTAGTTGATAAGATTAGGAAAGAAGTAAATACCTGGAGAAAAGAAAATTATGAAGGGGCAAGTGAAACAAGCAAGGCACTTTTAAGATGGTGGTTTGAAAATGAGCATCCAGTTGAAGATTCAGATGGAAATATTGCTTTATTCAAATATTATTTCTGCCAAAGAGAAGCAGTTGAATCTGTGATTTATCTTTATGAAGTTGTAGGAGTAAAAGATAAACACGACTTATTAAGATATGATAGTTCTGGAGCAGTTTCTACTGGAATGTTCGCTGAAAACTGGAGAAGATTTGTAATAAAGATGGCAACAGGTTCAGGGAAAACTAAAATTTTAAGTTTAATTTTAGCATGGAGTTATTTTCATAAACTATACGAAAAATATTCAGATTTAGCAAGAAATTTCTTAATCATAACTCCTAACATTATTGTTTTAGATAGAATAAGAGCTGATTTTGATGGATTAAAAATATTTCATGAAGACCCAATTCTTCCGCCAAATGGTTTTGAAGGACAAAACTGGAATGATGATTTCCAATTAACTTTGCATATTCAAGATGATGCAAATATTGTAAGAAAAGTAGGAAATATTTTCTTAACTAATATTCACAGAATTTTTGATAGCAGAACAAAAATCGCAACAGAAAACGATGAAGATACAATGGATTATTTCCTTGGAGATAAGCCTGTTGGAGCAACAAATGAATCAAAAGTTGATTTAAGTGAAATTGTCAGAGATGTAGATGAATTATTAATTATGAATGATGAAGCACATCATATTCACGATGAAAGATTAGCATGGTTTAAATCTCTTGAAGATATTAATAATAAGCTATTACAAAAAGGAAACAAAGTTTCATTACAATTAGATACAACAGCAACACCAAAACAGGCAAACGGAGCAATTTTTGTTCAGACAATTTCAGATTATCCTCTTGTTGAAGCAATTTACCAAGATGTTGTAAAAAAACCGATTGTTCCAGACGAGGCAAGTAGAGCAAAATTAAATGAGATTAAAAGTTCCAATTTCACAGAAAAATACAGAGATTTTATTCATTTAGGTTATGAAGAATGGAAGAAAGTTTATGAAATTCAAATTAAAGCAAACAAAAAACCAGTCCTTTTTATTATGACTGATGATACTAAAAACTGCGATGAAGTTAAAAAATACCTTGAAGAAACTTATGCAGACTTGAAAGATGCAGTTTTAGTTATTCATACTAAAAACAACGGAGAGATAGCAGAATCTCAAACAGGAAAAAATGCAGATGAATTAAAAGAATTGAGAAAAGCCGCGAATAATATTGATAGTTTAGAAAGTAAATATAAAGCGATTGTTTCTGTTTTAATGCTAAAAGAAGGATGGGATGTTAAAAATGTTACAACCATTGTAGGATTAAGAGCATATTCGGCTAAAAGCAATATCTTACCCGAGCAAACTTTAGGAAGAGGATTAAGAAGAATGTTCAGAGGACAAGATATAGAAGAATATGTAAGCGTTGTTGGAACACCTGCTTTTATGGAATTTGTTGAATCAATTAAAAGTGAGGGTGTCGACTTAGATAAAAGAGCTATGGGAGATAAAACTCCTGCAAAAACTCCTCTTGTTGTGGAAGTAGATCAAGAGAATAAGAAAAAAGATATAAACAAATTAGATATAGAAATCCCAGTTTTGACTCCAAGAATCTTTAGAGAATACAAAAACCTTTCAGAGCTTGATGTTGCAAAATTTAAACATAAAAAAGTAAATTTAAAAGAATTTTCTGATGAAGAAAAGAAAGAAATTTTATTTAAGTATGTTGTAAATAAAGATGATGAAAAAGATGACACCCACCATAAAACAATTTTAGATACAAATTCCATAATAAACTTTCAAGGTGCAGTAGGATTTTTCACGCAAAGCATAATGAAAGAATTAAGATTGATTAGCGGTTATGATATTCTTTATGAAAAAGTTAAATATTTTATTCAAAATGAATTATTTGATAAAAGCGTAAATTTAGAAGATTTGAACACATTAAGAAATCTGTCAGAAATTGAGGCAACAAGAACAATAATTGAAACTTTCAAAAAAGAAATAAACGATTTAACCATTCAAGACAAAGGAGATTCTGAAATTAGAAATTATATTAAAATAAGTAAATGTCGTCCTTTTGTTGTAAAAGACCAAGGATATTTAGTGCCTAAAAAGAGTGTATTCAACAAAATAATCGGAGATAGCCATTTAGAATTAAGATTTGCTAATTTCCTTGAAAATTGCGAAGATATAATCTCTTATGTTAAAAATTATTTTGGAGTTCATTTCAAAATAGATTATAAAAATGCAGATGGAAATATCTCAGACTATTACCCTGATTTTGTTGTAAAAAAGAATGAAAAAGAAGTTTTTATCATAGAAACAAAAGGAAGAGAAGATTTAGATGTTCCTCTTAAAACTCAAAGATTAAAACAATGGTGTGAAGATTTAAACAAAGCACAGAAAAAAGTAAAATATGATTTTATTTATGTTGATGAAGAAAGTTTTGATAAATATCATCCATCTACTTTTGAAGAATTAGAAAAGAACTTTAGAGAATATAAAGATTAAACGACGCCCTAAATGTTCTTTTCAGAAAAGAACCAAAACAAGACGCCCCTTCTATCTTCTTTTTGTAAAAAGAAGCAAAAACACGGCGGAATTCCCCCCTACGAAACGACGGACTGAAAATTGCCCCTTGATACTTATTCTTGATAGCTCACTTTGTTCGCTTGATTGAATACGCCCCTGAAATTACTTTGATTTTTTGCCTTCGGCATCGTTGCACTAAAAATCAATCCCTCCAAGTATTCGGGAGAATAGAACAGGAATTCCGATGTTATATTCAATCGGGGATGATTTTTGGCATTTGGTATATTTAGCATCTTTTTTCCATAAATAACGGAGTTTTAATGTTAAATGCTAATTAATCTAATCATATCTTTTACAAATGGCAGCTTATTTCATATAATCACGGAATTTTGATGCCAAATAGAAAGATTTATTAAGGAGAAGCACTCACTTTTGATCATGGTAACGAAATATGATGTCTTTATGAATTTGTATGATCGAGGCGGTTCGCGAAAGATTATAGATGTGCTCAAAGACCTCCAGCAAAAGAAATTAGATTATGACAAAATTAGGAAGATTTTAGAAACTTTAGTGGGAATGAAGCTTATTCATAAAAATAAATCTGGTTATGAAAGGATCATGAACAGCAAAAATCAGCATCTATTTGAAATGATGAAGTATTGTATACAAAACGGAGTGAATTATAATGACTTATTTAATGAAACGCTAGCCCAATATCTACATAAAGCCTTTCTCAAAAAATCTTTTACGGCCAAAGATATTGCTCTTCATCCCAGAACTTTTAGCAAGATTTCATCGATATTAGAGAGAAATGGATTTTTAATTATTCTTTCTAGAAAACCGTTTAAAGCTAGGGTGCCCTATAATTCTTTCTTAGGGGATTTCATGGTGCATTATGAATACCGTCCCTTAGTTGCCCAGAAGCAGCAAGATGAATATTTTGAAGAAATCCAGAAAGAGCTGGTAAAATTCAAGAGGTTAAGAACCAGAAATATCCGAAAATACCAGGAAATAATGGAAACGTTTCAAATCAGATTTATTCACCACAGCCTGAGTATTGAAGGCAATCCTATTACTTTAGCTCAAACGATTAAGTTGCTGCGCGACCAGATTGTTCCTGAGAACTTGAAGGTGGAGTCTGTTCATGAAGTCCAGAATTATCAAAAGGCGTTTCTGCAAATGCTTCAAAATGTAAGAGATGAACTTCCTTTGACGAAAGAGAGCATATTGAATTATCATTTCATTGCTTTGCAACATAAACCTCAATGGGCCGGTAAGATCAGAAATGAAATGGTCATCATTAGAGGAAATGATAATTTTAAGGTGGCAGATCCAAAAGACATTGAGCCTTTACTAGAACATCTCATTGAAAAATACCATGAATTTGCTACAAAAAGGAAGCCCTCTTTAAAAGAGATTTTTAATTTTACATCTTATCTCCATAATGAGTTTCAGCATATTCATCCTTTTTTTGATGGTAATAGCAGAACTACGAGACTCATTACTTTCCAGTTCTTACAGATGAATGAAATCCCTATCTTTGACATCCCTTTGGGCCTGTTAGAAGAATATATATTTTCAACTAAGGGAGCCAAGAAAAGAGATGATCATATGCTTGGCCAGGTTTTGCAGCAGATTATTCTCTACAACTTGAAAACCATCAATGAAAATCTGGTGTGAAGAGCTTATATCTAAATTCTACTAATTGTCATTTTTTAATTTTTTCTTGAAGTCATAAAAATCAAAGATTTTTAGGATGCAAGAAAGACCGAGTCTTTCTGCACAGAAAACCAAGTGGTTTTCTTGTGCCAAAAAGCTTCGCTTTTTCAGCACAACGCTAACGCTCAAATGATAGAACGGAATTCCCCCCACGAACGACTAAACTGGATTCAATTACTTTGTAACTAAACCTAACCATGATTTAGCGGTTCACTTCGTTCTCCCAAATTTTCGCTAACATAAACTATTAGGGGGAGTTCTAAACTTCTGAAAAAACTTTAACGAGGGGGGAGAAAACTTTACTTTATCTCACAATTACATACTTCAACCCATTTACAAAACCCACATTCTTCAGAGGGGGCGGGAATTTCTGCTTCTAAAACTTGAAGTGCTTTCTTAAAAATCTTCTCGGCGTTCTTGATATCAACTTTAATCTTGACTAAATCTTTATGAAAGTCCACATCACCATTCTCATGGACTTTGCTGGGATGGTAAAACAGCAGATAAGTATAATCTTCGGTTTCATAGCCATTCTTTCGCAAGAGAAAATTGTAAATATCCATCTGATCCTGATAATGCTCGTGAGTGTCTTCTTTTAATGGAAAGCCTCTGGTTTTATAATCCAAAACAATTAATTTCTTGCCTTTCTGAAGAAGATTATCAATTGCTCCATGAATAAGATTACCTTTCTTATCTGTCCATGGAATGCCTTTAAAGTTGCTTCGCCAGACTTTTAGCAGTTCTTCATTATCAAAGAGCTTTACTTCGCCGTTTAATTGCTGTAATTCGGGAGGTAATTCTCCTTTCTTCATAAAGCGGTCAAAGTGTTCTTTGAGAATTTTATCCATGCCTGATGGTAGAGAGGGGAAGATTGTAGCTGGGTGTTTGATATTCTTGTTAAAATTGAGCCAGAAGCATCTAGGGCAATCTTTCAGTAAGCTTAGGCTTGAGGGGCTGAATTTATACGTCATTTTTGCGTCAACTCTTGCGTCAACCATTACGTCAACTTTCTTAAGCATTATTCTGAGGCATTTTCCTCTTCCTCTATTTTAAATCTGATTAATTTAACAACCACATAAGTAGTAGTGTATTTTCTGATATTTCCGATAAGAACATAATGTAAATAGTTTTCTTCTTCGATATGGTAATTATCTTTTAACTTCAT
>Ga0209541_10005958_pt1 | contig 21051 bp, 27 predicted proteins | sample RifCSPlowO2_01_FD_184027 | JGI IMG/M metagenome (GOLD analysis project Ga0209541, IMG submission 184027) | Groundwater microbial communities from Rifle, Colorado - Rifle CSP2_plank lowO2_0.1 (SPAdes) (version 2) | ecosystem: Environmental > Aquatic > Deep subsurface > Groundwater | place... | reverse complement strand
AAAAAGTCAGAACCCATTTTGCGGAAAACCCTGATTGACCGCCTCCGCTTCGCTCCGGCGGAACGCTCGGGCGCGGCGGAATTCCCCCCACATCCTTCCGCCGCGCCCTCGCTTCTGGCATTTCGGCGAAAAAATCCGGCGGCTACAAGTTGAAGAGAATCAAAAAATGTCATAAGATAATTATACCAAGCTAATATAAGTATAGTAAAGTTTTACTACATGGACAAGAACTTACCCACAATTGCCAAGAATATGAAAAAACACCGAGACAGGCTTGGTATTTCGCAGGATAAACTCTCTAAAATTGCAGATGTTACTTTGCATACAATTACAAAAATAGAATCGGGCGCAACGCCCGATCCAAGAATCGAAACCTTACGAAAAATTGCGGCGGCGTTAGAAGTTAAGGTGGACGATTTACTTAAATAATATGAACTGGATTTTTCTTTCATTACTTGCACCACTATTTTGGGCTTCATCCAATTTTGTGGACAAATACATACTCGGTAAATATACGAAAGGAATTTTTGATTTTGTTTTCTTTTCAACAATCACGAGTTGGGCTTTCTTCGCCGCAATTATTCTTTTCGTAGGAACGCCAGAATTCAACATTTATTCTTTGATACCGATTGCAACTGGCATGGTGCTTATTTATTCTTATGGCTTCTACGGAAAAGCGCTTGAGCAAGGTGATACATCCTCTCTTGTAATTCTTTTCAAGCTTATACCCGTAATCACTGTTATTTTGGCTTTTGCGTTTTTGGGACAAACCTTATCCTCAAACGAACTTATCGGATTTGTGATCGTCTTGGCGGGTGCAACCATCATTTCGTTTGAAAAGACCAGAGGGATTTTTATCAAGGGCTTTGGAATGATATTGATAGCAATTATTATGTGGTCGGTGATGACTTTGTTCATAGATTACGGACTAACAAAAATGTCATTTTGGGATTATTTTATGCTCGACAACTTGGGTTCTGCATTGGCGGGACTAACCATGTTCATTATTCCGTCAATACGGAGACAAGTTATTAATGGGATAAGGACGGCGCGTATTGGAAAATACGTCTGGTTTTCTTGGAATAATATTTTGGATTTCTTCGGACAAATGAGCGTTAAGAAAGCCCTGGCAATCGCGCCGTCCGCTGGGTTAGTCACGGTCGTTATGCAAGTGCAATCTTTCTATGCAATTTTAATTGGTGTTTTGCTAACGCTCCTCATACCGAACATAATCAAAGAAGATATTTCGGCGCCGACCTTGATTAAGAAGATTACCGGAGCGGCCGTCATGTTTTCTGGCGTTTATATTCTGTTAGTATAAAAATATGGACGACAAACAATTTCTCCAAAAGGCAATAATGAAAGCAAGAGAATCTGTTGCACAGGGCGGTTTTCCTGTCGGTGCGATTGTTGTCAGAAATGGAGAAGTTGTTGGCGAAGGAATTAGTGTTGGTAACAAACTGAACGACCCAACAAGTCATGGCGAAATGGCCTCAATTCGGGCGGCATGCAAAAACCTTAAAACTTCCGATCTATCCGGCTCTGTTCTGTACGCCTCAATGCAACCATGCCTCATGTGTCTTGGTGCGTCTATGTGGAGTACAATCTCAAAAATTGTTTTTGCATGCTCGAAAGAGAAAGTATCGGCTGAATACTATGGAGGACATTATCAGCCATCCGCAATCAACTCTGAACTGACCCGCCCGATTGAATTAGTCCATTTCGCCGAGTTGGAAGATGAATCACTCGCGATTGTTCGCGAATGGGAAAAATCACTATGAACACCAAAACACTCGCAAAATTTTTGAACGAAGCGAACAAAGCGACATATGCCAACAAGACCGAAAAGCACTGATGCAAGAATACAACGATATTATTCCAGTTCGAGGACCAGCAAAGTTTTCTGATGGTGAATGGACTTATCAATTTACAGTAAATGGCGTACTAGAAAACTTTGCTGGTCAAGAGGAAATTTTGCTAAACGCAAAAATTGTATATCGTTGTATAACACATGGGGGATTCATCAGATAGACGCCGGATTTTTCGCCGAAATGCCAGAAGCGAGGGCGCGGTGGAAGGATGTGGGGGGAATTCCGCCGCGCCCGAGCGTTCCGCCGGAGCGAAGCGGAGGCGGTCAATCAGGGTTTTCCGCAAAATGGGTTCTGACTTTTTCAAACAAATACCGCTAAACCTACGATAAGCTACTTGCGTCTACGTGTATCTATGAAAATAGGCATCATATTACAATCAAATAAACCAGAACACATTTGGAATACTTTCCGTTTTGGTATAACTGCTTTGAGGACAAACCATCAAGTTAAAGTCTTCCTTATGAGCGAAGGAGCAGAACTTGATACTGTTTCCGACACAGACGATTTTGATATCTCCAATAAAATCGCCGAATATAAAGAACTGAAAGGAGAGATTTATGCCTGCGGAACTTGCTTAAAAATTCGTCAAAGAGAAGAAAGCAAGGTTTGCCCCGTATCTACAATGGCAGATTTACTTAAATTGGTTGAGGAGAGCGATAAGGTGTTGGTATTTGGTTAACCAGCGGTTGCAAGTTTTGTAATTCGCCTATAATCTGGTTCCAACTAACTCGGACGAGAGCCAACTGCATTTTAGTCCGTTTCCATCTGCCTATGTCCACAAAAATATCCATAAAAGAGCTTTGTGCATTTCTAAACGAAGCTCATAAGCGCACATATGCGGCGGGCGGGAAAAAGGCTCCGCCAGCCCGGCTTAATTCGGATGATTTTGAATACCGGAAAGGCGATTTGGTTTATCACGATACCTATTTCGGAGCAAGGGATTTTATTGGAGAAGAAATTGTATACAAAAGAAAAACCCCCGTTTGGGGCATGAACTATTACGGTTTTGTCTTGGCTAAAAATAGCAAAGAAAAACAAATCTACGGCTTTTTGAAGAAAGCGCTGATGCAAGAATATAAAAGCCTTATTCCCGTACGGGGTCCGAAAATATACGAGAGCAATGCCTGGCAGTACAAAAATTCGCCGACAGGCGGATTAGGCAACTTTTCCGGAAAAGAAGAAATTTTAGTCCGAAAAAAAGTTATCTATCGGTGCCTGTATCACGGCGGCTTCATATGAAAAAATATGGTTTAAAGAATTAGGCCTGGTTGCGTCTAAAACAAGCGGGTAGGAAGCTAGCGTTAGGGCTTTACCAGGTAGTCCGGTTTTATCTCTCGAATACGAAGTCGGAGAATAAAACCTTTATTGTATGAGCAACGAAAAATTTCCTGAAGAAAATAATATTTTTAATCTCGACGAATATCGGAAGAAAAAGTCGAAAGACGGCGGAAGCGAGCACCTTTCTGTTGAAGACGGCAAAAAAGGCGCTGTTGTTTCGCTTGATAAGTACAAGGAATGGACCATACAAAAACGTTTGATGAAAATTGTGAATGAAAAAATTAGGAATGTTGCAAAAGTATGCGCGGGAGATTTTGAAAAAGCCTATCCGCTCATAGAAGCAGAACTAAAGCAAAATCTTATGCTCCCCCCAAACGCAACAAAAGAAGAAGTCTTTCAGGTGCTGTGGGTGGCGTGGGGGCGCGGAAATAAAAAAACCGGGCAAAAATAGTCTTATGGAAGGTTTTAAAAAATTCGAAGAAAAAGAAGCTACTCTCTCTTTTGAGGTATTTTTTAAAGCACTGAACAAAAAAGACCTGGACACCGCAAAAGCAAAAGGCTTTGTTCCGGGAACATGCACAAAAGACCCAGCCGAAGCACTCCAATGGTATTATCAGTACAATCTTCCGGAGGGAAAGAAACAAAAGAAAAAAGAATACGGCGCGCGCCGGCATATCAAACGGGGAGAGGCCGTACTTGTTGCCTTTAGGGCGGATACGCGGAATTTTTTAAGTGCTACGGAGTTTCAGAGGGGCGGTGTGCACGAGCACGAACGGAAAAATTGCTGGACATCAGGCGCAAAAACAAAAGCGCAGATCAACACGCCGGTTGACGCATACGTTGAAATAACGGACGAAGAACTCTACGGCATGACGCTTTCGGAGAGTGCTAAAAACGAAAAACTTGGCGGTTTGGTAAAAACGCTCGAGGCGCTGCCGGAGGATTAGCTGAAAAAGTTTCCGGTTCAAAATAAAAAGTAAAACACCTTGCCTAACGCAGGGTTTTTATTATACGCAAAAACTTGACAACATAGGCATTTTTTGTTACATTACTAACGTTCTTTTGAAAATCGCAAAGAAGGTAACCATGCCGGACAAAGCGAGAAAGGATGCGCATTATGAGGCGCTTGAGCAAAGAGAAGCGCTTCGGCAGGGCATTACTGTGGACGAGCTTCGTTCGCGCGAAAAGGAGGAGACGATTCAATATGCGATGGAGGCTTTGGGTTTGAGCCGGGAAGAGGTTATTGCCCAGAGTATCCACGAATACGGGCGAACTTACATTACGCTCGAGCGCCGGAGGAGAAACCTTTCCACTAAGCGCGGGAAAGAGGTAACGCACCAAGAACTTCTTGATGAAGACAGAAAGTCGGTGAGGGAGTCTCGGTTCCCTGGTCCTGATTGTTTATCAACGCACGAGTGCGACATTTATGATTTCTCGGGTGAGCTATCGAGCGATAGGCTTGAGCACGCTGAAAACTGCACTTTTTGTTCTATCATGATTTCAATGGCAGAAAATCAGCGCGAAAGCCGCCAAATCTATGAAAGTCCCGCAGGCCCCGAGTGTTTCACAAAAGAAGAGCTTCATGAGCTTTCCGAGACAGGCTCGCTTCCGGAAGGGCGCCGGAATCACACGGCAACATGCAAGCGATGTGAAATGCATTACAAAGGCTTTCGGGAAGCATGGATTGAGAAAACGGTTCCTGTCCCTCCGCTTTATACGGAAGAAGAACTAATGGCGATGCATTCCAGTTTTTATCCTCAAGACAAAAAGCGTTTGGAGCGCGTTCCGCTTTGGAAAAAAGTTTGGCGGTTAGTAGCCGGACAGTAACATAAAAAAGGGCAACGAGCCCTTTTATTTTTTATCAAGTTAGAATGCAACTGGCTCCTGTCGAATAACGTGGTATAATAATTCTAACTTTCGTTTTATATGCTGGGAGTCATTCTTGCGACAATCGGCGGCCTTTTTGAAGAAGCTTCATCCGCTATCGGAAAGTTTGAAGTTTCAAAACACAGGGAGAGCGTTTACTCCATGGCCTTTTTAGGCATGTTTTGGGGGGTATTTTTCTATCTTGGAATCGGCATATTCAGGCATTCACTCGTTTTTTCCCTTGCGTCTCTTCCCATTTTTTTGACGCGGGCAGTTTTTGAAATAATACAAGTATATGTTTCAACGTATGCGACGATAAAATCCGACAGAAGCACGTTCGCATTTGTCCGGACCATTACGATACCTCTGCTTTTGGCGGTTGATTTGTTTTTGGGGTATGCGTTCAAGGAAAACCAGATAGTCGGAATTACTCTTATTATCGGCGTTTTCATCCTTCTTCTTTTGAATAAAGGGATAAAAAAAGACGGCATGATTCTCACTGTTTTTAGCGCGGTGAACGCCGTTATTACCATTTCGCTCTTTAAGTATGATATTTTGCATTACAATTCGGTTGAGGCGGAGCAGACACTTATGTTTGCAATTCTTCTAAGTTACTTCTTCGGCGCTGACATCATGCGCGCGAAAGAAAATCCTCTGCGCCTCCTGGTTAAACCCATCTTTTTTGCTCAATCCGCAACACAAGGAATTGCGACTGTGCTTTCGGGGTTTGCTTTTCTTTTTGCTCCGCCATCGGTCATCATTGCGGCTTCGCGTTCCTCCGCTATTGTGTGGTCGGTTGTTTCCGGAAACCGAATTTTTAAGGAAGACCACATCGTTCTCAAAATCGTTTTACTCGCTCTGTGTATTGTGGGAATTATTTTTCTTGCGATATAACAATCTCAAAATAAAACCCGCCAGATTTAGCGAGCGGGGGTACGCGGCGGTTTTTAAATTTTCAACCGCAAAAACTTACTCCAAATCAAGCTTTAGTTCTCCGTTCTCTTTCGTTTTGAATTCGGTATGGCTGCTTTCCATCGCGGTACCGCCCTGAACGCTCCCGTTGATATGCGCGTCGTCTTTTTTTGTGTTGCTGTCTTCGGCCTCTTGCTCGTTTTCGTCATCGTGGCGCGCATCTGCGCTGTTTTTTGTTTCTTCTTGTTCGGTAATACCTATTTCCGAACGATCTTCTTCATCACTTTCGTTCGGTTCTAATTCCCCGGATAGAGTGCTGTTTTGGCCGGTATTTATTTGAGTTTCTGCTGTTTTATCTCCTCCACGATTGCTTCTTTGCAAAGAATCAAGGCCAAGGCGTATTTTAAACGTCCGCCGAGCCTTCAAGAAAACTTTTGCTTCTTTCGCGATGCGGAGGGATTTTTGGAACGAAATAAACGCGTTAGTATAAGTTCCGGCGTCTAATTCCGACTTTCCGACTGCATGCATATTCTCCGCGAGTGCTATGTCCGCTGTTGCGGCCGCTATGGCTTCGGAGTCAAGCGCTGTCTTGTTTTTTTCAAGAAGAGCTTTTACTTCGGCAATAGTTCTTTTTGAAAGGGCAAACTGCGAATTCGCCGCTTCTTTCATGGCGCCATTTTCATTTTTAGAAGAAAGCTCGTCCTCAAAATCTGCCCGGGAGTCGGCCATGTCTTGTGCGCTTGCTCCGGCGCTCAAAATAATGTCATGGGCCTCTTCGTCTTCGGCATATTTTTTTGCAAGTTTCTTCAGTATGTTTGTATGCGTGGAAAGAGATGATTCCAGGTCGGAACTTACTTCAGCTGCGGCTTCTAGTTTTTTTTCGTTTCTGAATTTTTCTATATGTTTTTTTGTTTCACTTGTGTGCGTTTCAAGGCGGATATTAATGTCTGCCGCAGTTTGCTTGTCGAGCTTTCCTCTCGAGGCAAGGACTTCTGCTTCTTCAAGCCTCCGTTTTGCCCGTTCGGCATCCCATCGCGCTTTGTTCTCTTCAGAAAGCGTCAGAACCGCGCGGACTTCTTCGTTAACTCCTACCTTTATCGGGTAGAGCACAGAGCCGGGAAGCGAACCTTCGGCGGCAAATGACACACCGCCTCCGAAGATCAGGATGAGTATAAAAATAGCCGGCGCGGTCCGTGAAAGTGTTGGCGGGTAGAACCCGAGGAAGTGCCGCTTGCGCCAGTGTTGATGCGTGCCACCCGGTGTTTGTGTCGGATTATTTTTCATAAACGAAACAAGGGCAGATTGAACATCAGCTTTTTCATTGCGCGAAAGGCCGACTTTTTTTGACTCTTCGCTTAGTTGTTTGAAATCTTTGAACATGGCTATAGTTCTTTTGTTTCCGGAAAAAGTTCTTTAATTTTTTTAATACCGCGGTGTATCCGTACCGAAACAGCATTTTCCGATTCTCCCAGCACATGCGCTATCTCTTTCGGGGTCATGTCGTCGATGTAGCGCATGAGAACAATATCGCGGTAAGCCGGGTCAATCCTTTTGAACGCGGCAATGACCCGCTTTGCTTCGATGACCGTATCCATGGCCGAGGCAGTTTCAAACGATGGCTCAAACCCCTGTTCGCGCATTACTTCAAGCGATACACTTGTTTTTTTTCTGGATTCGTCAATGACGAGATTGTTTGCGATCCGGTATAAAAAAGCCCGGATATTATCTACAGTGTTTCCCTTTGCGATATATTCCCACGCCCGCATGAATGTTTCCTGGGTCAGGTCCTTGGCGCGGTCTCTCACATAGAGCCGGAAATAACAATGGCGAAAAATAGCGTCGGAGTAGTCGGTGTACGCTTTTAAGAATATTTCATTTTGGTCATTTTGGGCCATTAGCGGTTTCGTGTTATATGACGGATTTGCCGTTGTTTTCTTACGCTGATACATTGATATCGTGGGTCACATAGTAGAATATTTCTGTTCTTGCGTCAAAAATGTATAATTGGGCTATTAATCCAACCCAAAAGTTGTCTTGAATATGGAAAAGCTGCCAAAACGGGAATATCCTGTTGAGCGCGTCATCGGACGCGGTTTTAGCGAGGAAGATTTTGAAATTGCACGGAAACTTATGAAAGGGCGGTTTGAAGAACAAAATATCACGGCCCTGGAAGAGAGGCAGAAAACTTCAGAGGAAATACGCATAATTCAACAAGTAAACGAAGCAACCAATGCACTTCTCCAACGGTATGGGGCTCGCCCTCTCGATGTTCCTCCTGGCAACGTTCATATAATTTCTCCGGAACATTGGCCGGAAAGCCATAAAGACGCCTCCGCCTTTTATGAATTTTATCTCCAGGCAATCGCCTATCAAGATTTGGAACGTAAGACAGCGTTAGCCTACAGGACATTCCATGAAATGCTCCATATAAAATTCCATCAGGCAAGCCAATTTGTTGAGAATGGGTCCGTTCGCGGATTTATGCCATATCGCTCGGGACTTGGCCTTTCAAGCCCGAAACGGCATGGGCAAGCTCCATATTTTCACAAACCAAACGAGGCTGTCATAGAAACATTGGCAATAGAGTATTGGAAAAACGAAATAGAGAAAAACCCCGAATATGCCGATGAAATAAAAAATTTAAATGCATTCAAAAAGGTGCTTTTGGAATGTATGCGCACTGAAGAAGGCAGAAAAAACTTAGCACTTACGGAAGAAAATATTCAAGAGCTCTACTATGTCAACTATATAGAGGAGGCAGACAAGTATAAATTTGACCGTTTTTCATATGAGGAGGAGAGAATGGCACTAAAAACCCTTATCAGAAAAATTTCTGAGCGGAAAAAAATATTAGAACATGAAGTTTTTGATATCTTTGCAAAGAGTGCCGCGACCGGACACATGGTCGGGCTCGCAAAATTGATTGACGGCTGTTTCGGCAAGGGAACATTCAAAAAACTCGGAGAGATGAGTCGTGGAGATAGTATTTTTAGCAAGGATGGAGTTGCAAAAGAACCCGGACCCTCAACAAAAGATCTGCTTGATTTTATAAAAAACTTGTAAACCGCATGAAACAAAAAAGAAAAACTATTGTTGCGGTTTTTGCCCATCCCGATGACGAAGCATTCGGGCCGGCGGGCACGCTTGCAAAATTTGCGCAAACGCATGATGTGTATGTGATTTGCGCAACAAACGGAGAGGCAGGAGACAAAACATATGCCGGAATGGGAAAGCTCGGCGATATCAGGAGGAAAGAGCTTGAGGCCTCGGCTAAAATTCTTGGCGTCAAAAAAGTATTTTTCCTCGGATTTAAGGACGGTACGCTTTCAAACAATCTGTACCACGACCTTGCTTGCTCGGTGGAGCGTGTTTTGCAAAAGCTGAAGCCGGATACGCTCATCACATTCGAACTTCGGGGTGTCTCGGGGCATATTGACCACATTGTAACGGCATTTGTTGTGACGTATGTTTTCGAGCGGATGCCGTTCATAAAAAAACTGATGTATTTTTGCGTTACGGCAAAATTCAGGAAGCCAATGAAAAGCTATTTTATCCATGTCCCGCCGGGATATGATGAGAGCGAAATAGACGAAGCTATCGACATTTCGACTGTTTTTGAAAAGAAAATTGCCGCAGTTCAAGCTCATGTGTCTCAAAAAAAAGACGTTTTGAGAATTCTGCCCGTACTGCAGAGGTTCGATAAGAAAGAGCATTTTCTGGTCTTGAAAAAATAAGGAAATTCATGTACATTTAAAAACGAGCTTATTTTGTTGAGGTAGCTCAGTGGTAGGGCATCCCGATGTACATAAAATTTAATAAAGCCAATCTGCCGCGGTAGCTCAGTGGTAGAGCGCAAGCCTGAAGAGCTTGGCGTCGTCAGTTCGATTCTGACCCGCGGCAGATTGGCTTAGATTAAAAGAATATCGGGAGTGTTGCGAGTTCGATTCTGACCCGCGGCACTTTGTTCAGAATTAAAAGAAGTCTAGGAAGAGCGCAAGCCTGAAGAGCACGGCGTTGCGAGTTCTCCACCAAAGGCGGACAGTGATTCTTGCACCCGGCACAAGTGCAAGATTGGGTCGGGGAAGAAACTTAATTCTAAAACAGCTTTTTATGGAGGAGTTCCCACAAAATGTTGAGTCAGTTGATGCGTCAATCGAACGAATTTGCGATGAAGGGAAGCGCTCCGGAAATTTTGACGCACTGAAGAAAGCTCGGCGCGAAGGCTCTCCGGAAGCCGTTCTTCGGGGTGTCGTGCAAATAATAGTTGCAGAAAAAAGAGAAGACTTCAGATTTGTATTCTTTTTAAAAAAAGCGCTTTTGAAAGACGGTTTTAGTTTTGTTTCGGAAGACGATGTAAGGAGAGCAGGAGGAGATGCATATCAGAAAGCGCTTGAAGGCGGGAGGCCCCTTGAAGCAGTCGAAGTGGCGAGTGCCTTGTATGGAAAGCAAAGCAAAGAATACCAGCATGCGTGGCAGTGTGCGAAAGCAGACAGCGGAGAGAAAACAAAAGAAACGCTTGAAGGCGAAGAGGAAGATGAAGAGGAGGAATGGACTGCGAATATTCCTCAAAATTCTACAATTTTCAATCTCTTTGAAGGGATTGAAAGTGGCGATGACAATTTAGAGCATACAGATATATTTTGGAGTGAAATACATGATAATTTTAATCCCGAAGTTGCCGACGAGTTATTTGAAATTCAGCATAATGAAAAGCTTGGTGCTGGCACGAAGGTTGTCGATTTTTTTGAGAAACACGGATATTCAAAAAAAGATATAGAAATTTTTCTTCCGGTTAAATTTGAGAAAGTGCCGACAAAAAAGAAGTAGGACAGGCTAGTAAAATGTGCGGTCACCCCGCTAAGCGAGGTTAGACCGCGCTAAGCGCGGTCATGGTCCCGATTTCACTCGCGCTTATGCGCGAATGTGAAATCGAGGATCCTCGATTTTCTTGCTCCGGCGAAGCCGGAGAGAAAACCGGGATTTAGTGGTATACTCTTTTACATATTTTTTATGTATTATGTTTATATGCTTTTAAGCAAGCGGGATGGTCAGCTTTACATCGGCTCAACCCCCGACCTTAAAAAGAGAGTGGAAAAACATAATCGCGGATTTGTGCTTTCGACCAAAAACCGACTTCCTCTCGTTCTCATTTACTATGAAGCGTACTTGTTGAGCCACGACGCTAAGCATCGAGAGAAGTTTCTGAAGGGTGGCAAAGTGAGAACAGAACTGAAAATTCAACTAAAGAGCTGTTTTGAAAAAATGAATTATAGATTTAGATGAGCGGTCACCCCGCTAGGGCGGGGTTAAACCGCGCTAAGCGCGGTCATGGTTTAGTGGTAGAACGCGACCTTGCCAAGGTTGAGACGCGAGTTCGATTCTCGCTGACCGCACAATAGTGGACTTTTGATGCTCTCGCGCATCAATTGCCGTTTCTATTTCAGAAACTTTACGGGTTCTAACATCGTCTAATTGCCCGTATAGGGGAATGGATTTTTTTATTGTTGAAAAATGAAATCTTCTGAAAACTAACCGATTTTTTAAGAGTTTGGCGGAGGTTCTAACAAGGATTTATCAAAATTGATATATTGTGTTATTTTAATGATATGGTGGTGTGTTTTTACTTGGTTTAAAAGAGATTTTCAAGGCTGATTTAATTGATTTAAATATGGGCAAAGTAAAATTCATTAATCAGAATAATTTAAGAACGGCCCGTGAAAACATGGGTTTTCAGACTTGGCAGATTTCAAAAAGTCTTACATCAATCGGTAAAGACGTAGTTTTGGTGTGGGAAACCGGCGACGATTTGCCGACCTGGGCGCAGATAAAAACTTTGGCAAAAAAATATAACATCCCGGAACTAGCATTTTTTTCAAACGAAAACATTCAAAAAAATAAAATAATTCCTGATTTCCGAGTGGGCATAAAAGATGAAGAAACAGACGACGTCAAGAAACTAATAAATTTAGTTCTGAAAAGACAAAAGTGGTTAGAAGATACTCTTAAAGCAGAAAAACAACCACATAATAAATTACTAGGATCAGGCAAGAGCACCCAATCTCCATTGGATTTAGCAAACTTTATATTGAAATCATTAGGAATAAACTTGGAGGAAATCAAATCTATATCCGGATTGGGCGCAAAAAGAAAAGTACTCTCTTATTTGATAAGCATGGCAGAAGATAGGGGGATATTCGTCGGCAAAACCATCTCTTATCATAGAATCAGCGTTGAAAAAATGCGGGGGCTTTTTATTTCAAACGACTTTGCTCCTTTTATTGTTTTAAACAGAGCCGATGCGCTATCCGCGCAAATTTTTTCGTTTATACATGAATTGGCACATTTTTTCAGAAAAAGCGAGAGCATCTCAAATAGTATCGACTTCAGAGATTCAAACAAAAATGTGAATGCCGAGGAAAGATTTTGCAATAGAGTTGCTGCAGAACTATTGCTGCCGCAAGCCGATTTGAAAAAAGAATTTTATGACGAGAATGATATTAAACATTTAGCCGAAGCATACAAGATGAGTAATATTTTCGTTTTTTATAGATTAAAAGACCTTGGAAAAATAAGGCGAGAACGTGCTAGTGGTCTAGAAAGCCAAATACTCAAAGAAACTGAGGAAAATATATTGAATCGCCAAAAAAATAAGAAGAAGGGCGGCAACTATTATAATAATATGCGGGACTCAAATGGAAATCTTTTTAACAAAATTGTCGCCAAATCATATTTGCAGAATAAAATAGGTTACGTAGAAGCATCAAATCTGCTTAAGTGTTCGGTTGAAAAAATATGAACAGCGAAGCCAGCCAACCAATTTATATTGTCGATACAAATGTTTTAATTGGTTTTTCGACATGGAATCCGCTTGAATTTAAATCAGAATTTTGGAGTAAATTTGAAAAGGCCCTAGAGGACAAAAAATGGGTATTGCTAGATGTTATTGTTGACGAAATCATTTATGATAGTGAATTAAAAAGGTGGTGTAAACGACAAAGAGATAATGGTTTAGTAACGATTGTAGATGGCGAAATTAAAAGTCTTGCCGTCGAGATAAACAATAAATACAAAATGATAAATACCGAAACCGGCAATTCAAGCGTTGACCCATTTATCGTAGCTTTTGCTTCTAAAAACGGATTCGGAATTTGTACAAGAGAAATTTATAAGACTAACGGTGAATCTTTATTTAAAATTCCAGATGTATGCGATATACTTAAAATTCCGTGTATTAAAAATCCTACACGGTTTATGAAATCAATCGGTTTTGTATAAAATATATCAACCCCGCATCGCAAGAGAGGTTCTAAAATCATCTCTCTGCCAGTATGGGCAAAGAAAGATTGATTAAGATAAAATAATGGGAAATAATCTTCAAATAATCAAAGAAAGGGCAATCGAGAAAGTTCTTAAAGATATCCTCGTATTACGAGATGATGTTAAAAACTTAAATCATAAAGTAACACCTGGATTGACCGGTTTTTACGGTGAACTTTTGGCTTGGAAACAATTAAGAACATTTTTTGGTAAACGTAAACAAGGATATAATGTTGCATTTGGAGTGGGAGCGTCAAAAGCTGATATCGTGCTTCATAAGGGGAACAGGAAAGTAAATATTGAAGTTAAGACTTCGCGATTAAAAAAAGAACAGCCGGGCATGGTTTATGGCTTTGCAATCAACATTAAAAAATGCAAACTTCATCCAAACGCATCGTATATTCACCCCAAAAAAGGAAAGATAAAAGGTGATTTCCATTATTTTGATTATCTGCTTATAGTTACGCTCTCGGAAGATTTAAATAATCCAAAATTCTATATTTTACCGAGAACTTTTTTAGAAAAAAACGAACATTCAATCCGTAACCGTAGCAAACGTTTTTCTTCTGGTTCGCATCGAGTCATTTTTATTGAGAAAGAAAAAGACCCAGAGGAAATAACAAGATTTGATAGAAATTTGACTAGAAATAAGAAAAAATATCAAAACGCCTGGCATTTAATAAAGTTTTTATAAAAAGACCATATATTGTATATACTAAAAAACGCTCGTCCTGTGTGAGCGTGCCTATGAGCAATATTTTCGCCTATTTTTTTATATCGTGAACTTCGTGACTATTGTGAACATTTAAGGATGGATACGGACGTAAAAAGTTGGGCACTCTAAGCAGGGTTCTATTACAGACGGGCAGTATTCATCAATATATCAGTTTTCTGCTTTCTAACCGCGTCTAACAGCTCTCTATGGCGTTGAGAAAAGCTACCAAGATGCTACTATATTGAATACCGAATAGTCGGTTAAGGCCTTGAGAGAGGTTCTAACGTCGTCTATAAAAGTGCACAATAGTGGACTTTTGCTTTGCTCGCCGAAGCTTTCTTGACCTCCGTTTTTCAATACTTGCTGAGCGAAGCGATCGTGTGCGACTTTTTGGAGTACGAGGAAGCGCTCGATCAGCTGGATGAATATGAATAATATCAAATTTGCCGCCTAGCGCGTCTTTGTATATTGCAGAGAGAAGAAACTGATCCCAAAGATTGTAGATTTTTATCCTTTCCGCGCCGCCGACAGTGGGTTCTGCTAAAATAGAAAGCTCCCTGTTCTGGCGCAATGCAGTAAGTCCGCAGGTTTCAACTTTAGAAACTTTTTTTTTTGATCCATCTGGATCAAAAAAGGTTACCTCGTGGCCGCGGCGTTGGATACCTTCGCTTACGGCAACCGCGATATCCGTCGGCGTGTACGTGACGCCGGGGGCGGCGGTGTAGTAAAGTGGCCAGTGACTATTGTTGCAATGTGAAGTTTTTTCATTTTTCTAAAATAAAATTTAATAATGCGCCGCTTGCCCACGCTTGAGGAGAGCAAGCGACTGGAATCTTTTCTATTTCCCCTCCAATAACAGCATAAAGTTCTGGGATTTCCCCTAAGGCTCGATATGCATCAAGAAGGGCGCGTTTAATTTTTTCGTATTCACGATCATATCCATATTTTCTAAGTCCCTGAGCGATAATCCAGTTGTCATGTGGCCAAATAGAACCGAGATGGTAACTCATGGAATTGAAATCGGGATTTGATTCAGCGTGAGTACGAATGCCATACGGCGTCCACATATCTTTTTGAAAAAGACGATCCACCACTGCTTTAATTTTATCATCTTCGCCGTCAAGAACACCACTAAAAAGCAGGTGGCCGGGATTGGAAGAAATTCTTTCGTCTGGAAATTTTGATTCCGAAAGGGCGATGGTGAAAAAATTTTTCTTGGTAAGCCAAAATTCCCTTAGTACCGTTTCTTTTAGTTTTTCAGCACGCGCACGAAGCTTCTTTTCAAGAAGTTCGTTTTTTAACATTAAGGCAAGTTCTGCCGCTTCACGAAGCGCGGCATAGTAATACCCCTGTACTTCGATGAGTTCTATCGGCGGCTTAAGACCTAAGTGATCCATCCGGCTGTCTTTCCATCCTTGATGCAGAAGGCCAGCGGGATTCTTTCTCTCATATTCAAGAAGCGCGTCTCCGTCAACATCTCCGTATTTTTCGCACCACTCAAGAGCTGATTCAATATGCGGCCAGTATTTTGCAAGCCACTCGGTATCCACACTTTTTTCATAGTAGAGGCCGCATAGATATACGAAAAGCGGGGTTGAATCCACCGAGCCGTAATACGGCAAAGGCCACTGCAACGACTTATATTCCGATGGGTTCGGGTGCCACTCATGAACAATTTTCCCAGGCTCCTCTTCACTGGTGTTATCAATTTTTTTTCCTTGTAATTCAGCAAGTAACTCAATTGTCCGCCGGGCAATCGTGACATCATAATCAACTAATTGCCAAGAAACAATGCAAGAGTCCCTGCCAAAGAACGCGGCAAATCTTGGAAGTCCCGCGCGAATATAGCCGAATTCCGGGTCCCGCAGTGTTCTAATATCTTCTTCCAGTTTCTGCTTGATATTTTTAACCGCTATTCTTGTTTTGGGCATAGCTCATAGTAGAGTTTTTCGTACTCATCGACCATTCGTTCTTTGCTGAAATTATCTTCTGTGTATTTTCGGACCATGCCGCGGTCAATCTGGTCAATGCGCGAAACTGCTCTTGCCATTTCGTTGACGGTGGAAACGATGTATCCCGTTTTTCCGTCCACGATCACTTCCGGCACCGAACCGCGTTGAAATGCGATCACGGGGGTGCCGCACGCCATTGCTTCGATCATTACTAATCCGAATGGCTCCTCCCATTGTATGGGGAAGAGCACCGCCTTGGCGTTTTGATAGAGCGGCACCAACTGTTTTTCATTTACCTCGCCCACATACGTAACACATTTCTTTTTCAACGCCGGTGCGACGCGCTCCCGGAACGCCGCATAGTCCTCCTTCTGGTTTGGCGAAGGAACTTTTCCTGCAACAATAAGATGCTTCTCGGTTTTCTCCGCAACCGCTATTGCCTCAAGAATACCCTTATTCCGCTTTACCGTCGACATCTCGCCGACAAACAACATATATTCTTTGGACAGTGCATGAAATGCGTATATGTCTGTATCCACTCCATTATACACGGTGGCAATGTAATCGAGCCTTGGGTAGGGTTTCCGCTGATTATTCGAAATACTCACGAGACGCGCGCCGAGGAGTTTATAGATGGCTGCGCGATCGTTGTTGGTCGGCACATGGAGCGTATGCACGATCGGAATACGATCAGCCATGCCGTAAAGTGAAAGGGCCAGAGGGCCCAGGTGATCATGTAGTACATCAAGTTGGTACTTTCTTGCCGCTCGTGCAATTTTGGACATAGCGTATGTATAGTATGATGTTTTTTCACTTTCCTGCGGCAAAGACCACAACCCTTTCGGAAAAATGGGGTATAGCTTTGCGCTTGTTTTATCCGCCCCTGTTCCAAAAAGCACCACCTCGTGCCCGCGTTTGGTCAACCCTTCGCAAAGATTATAAATGACGCGCTCCGTTCCGCCATACTTGGGTGGCGGAATGGCGATATTCAGAGGGCTTATTTGCCCGATACGCAGTTTTCTTTTTTTCATCGTGATGCACAGTTAAGTAAACGTTTTATATCCTCAAAAACAACCAGTTCGCCTGCGGAATAGATTGCTTTTTGGTCTTGTCTCATACGTTGTCTCTTCTTTTCATCATACAGTAGCGATTCAATCGCAGTGATAATTTTCTTGATTGGATCGCTGAAGGAGAAGAACATGCAAGCGCCGGCGCGCGCGAACGGCTCCACTTCCCAAGCGTGAGCGTGCCACGGACTCCGTTCGTCCCGCACATCTTTGACGTTGGCAATGGCGGGAACGCCTGCAGAAATCGCCTGCGCAAGTGTTCCCAGACCCTGATGCTGAAAAATCAGATCCGAACTTGCCAAAATAGCGTAAAACTCATCCGTCGTGACAGGACCCGCATACGTCAACCACGGATAACGCCGCTGTTCACGTCGCGGCAAACCATAATCGCCCGCGTGCACCACCCTGATACGGCAACTCTGTCCACACAACGCCTCGACCACATCCGTGAGCGTTCCGAACACTTCCGGTTTGATGAGTCCGCCGACGCTTGCATAAAGAAAAATTAACTTCTCGCCTGGTTTGGCGTACTTACGCCGAATTGGGCTTCGCACGCGAGCTGGCAAGGACTTGTATGAAGGAATCATCCCCACCACTTTTATTTTTTTAAGCATCTCGTGCGAAATACGATAATGCCCGCCAAATTCTTTTTGCCCAAAGCGAAAAACTTTTTTTGGAAGATTTATATAGTGGCGGTCAGTCCAGGGCAGTGACTGATACGGACTTTCCTTGAAAAAGAGCCAATTGGAATCTATGGACACTGTAAGCGGTTTCGGATCCGGCGGATGATTTATAAAATACGCGTCCCAGCTGAACATTTTTGAGTTGCACAATACCAAGACATCTGGACGCGATTTTTCAACAAGGGCATTGAGCTTCCGCGGCGTCGGCGCAAGCAGTTTCTGGAAACGCGCGGATGTTTTTGGTAAAAATGGAAGATTTGATTTGCGAAGCACCGCAAATGAGACTGCACTTCCCTTTGAGAGCGCATACTTCGCAAATGCCATACCCTGACTGATCTCGCCAGGGCCCAGAGCGGCAATAAAAACTTTTTTAAGCGAGTTTTTCATAAATTTTTTCATATTTATCAACCATTTGTTTCAAAGTAAATTTTTCTTCCACGGTTTTTCTGCATTCATGTCTATCAATCGTTGCAATATTTTTTATTGCCTCAACCATTTCTTCCGGCGTATCCGCAACGAAACCAGTTTTTCCGTGCTCTATTATTTCGGGCACCGAACCTTTTCTAAAACCAATCGCCGGGGTTCCGCACGCCATTGCCTCGATCATGACCAGACCAAATGGTTCTTGACGATCAATTGGGAAAAGAAGCGCTTTGGCGTTTTTCAAAAGTTCAACTTTCTCACGGAAGTTAACTTGCCCGCGAAAGGAAATATTCTCACTATTGAGGCGCGGCTGAATTTCATGCAAGAAAAAAGACCACTCGGCATTTCCTGCGCTATTTCCGGCAACAATCAGCTTCTGCCCCGCGGCTCTAGCAACCTCGATAGCGGTCAGCACGCCCTTTTCCTTGTTAAGGCGGCTCAAATACAAAAGATAATCGTCGGGAGAATCGTTGAATTCATAACGTTCGGGATCGATGCCGTTATAGACTACATCGCATACGGGAATGCCGAACGACTCCATGCTTTTTTTATGATCTTCGGAAATCGCCACAAATTTGATTTTGTGGTAGGCCTTCATTGCTTCGGCATACTGCTTGTCCACCGGACGATGAACGGTGGTTAGAAATTGCGGACAATCAAGTCGAAGCGAAAGAGGAAACATGAAAAAGTTGAAATGGTTATGGAGAATGTCGAATTCGTAAAACCGATCGAAAACTTCTTTCAGCATGCGCATCACCGGCGCATGAGGACTTTTCAATTCATGGTTAAGCCAAATCGCTTTTTCGGTGACAGGAATGAATTTTGCGGATGTCTTTGAGTCGCCCGAGGCAAACAGCGTTATATCGTACCCTTGTCTCACCAGCGCTTCAGTGAGCTCAGAAAGCATAAGCTCAATACCGCCGTATGTTCTCGGCGGTATCGGGATCCATAAAGGGGCGAGTTGTGCAATGCGAGGTTTTTTCATGATAATTTTAAGAGCCCGAGATTACTATAAAAAAGCGTTGCGATGACCAAAAGAAAAACTCCAAACGCTCTGGCCAGTTTTCCATTCAACATTGGCTTTCATTACTAATATACTTCATTTTCGTAAAAAATAAAAATGGTTTAGTTTTCCACCGCAACCCCCGAGAGTAAGCTCGGGGATGGAGTATGTACCCGCATCCCTGGCGCCGTGTTAAAATAGCTTGGTGGCGACATACCAAAATGACTACCACCATGTATACCTTTGCGATTATCATATTGTCATCTCGACCAAATACCGTCGTAAAATCATCAACGACGGTATTTTCGCGTATCTGAAACGGAAACTGCTGGAAATAACAGAGCATTACTCAAAGCTATTCATTAAAGAAGCTAACCTGCCACGTATAGAGAAATGGAAGTTTTTATTGCTGAACAATAAAATCTTCTGAAAAGAAACGGTTTCTTGATGGCTAGACGGAGGCTCTAACACAAAAAGAAAATCCGCCTTTTTGTGGGGCGGCGTATATCATTTAGAGCAGTGATTTTAGATAATCAAAATACGGCTTTGTTTTGGCATCAAGATTTTCTGCTGAAAGTTTCGGGTCGACAGCACTTAAGTCAATTTCTGCAAGAACTAAATATAATGCTCCGTTAAATGCCATTGTGGCTTGCTTTTTGTTTTCTGAACTTACATACGTTCGCTGAATTTTTTCCTTGCCGTCTCTGTTGGTAATAATATTCCAACCCCTGAAGCCAGTACCCCATCCTTCCGTATAACCATCTCTTGTAAATACTAGAGAGGCTGTAATGAAATTTCCTTCGTTTTCTCCGAGAGTAAATATCATGAGTATAAATGCCTGATTCTCCGGAAGGTTCTTAAAGAGCGTTTCCAGAAACTTATCGGTGTTTCTTTCAGATTTCAAGCTTTGGGGGGCAGCGGGGCCAACATAAGGCGGATTGCCAAAAACTTCGTAAAAGATAACCTTATCCGAAACTGGGGATTTTGGAGGAATATGCCCAGCAAATATGAAGCTTGCCAGCATGGTGACTCCCAACATTGTCAAAAACCCAAAACGTAATGAGATTTTCATGGTTGACGCCTCCTATAACAAGGAACTTTTACCATTCAAGAGACTAGCATTTCTTGTTATTATTGTCAAATGGCTCTCGTGAATTTTATGCACGTTGTGTACCTTCCCAAAAGGCGTATCCTAATAATTCTTCATTCTTGCTTTCTATCAGCGCGTTATAGCGTTTCCGGAACGCATTATACTACCATTCGCAGAATCAAAAATCGTTAAAATTGAGGTTCTAATAGAGTTAGTGTAGAGCCACTTCATGTTCCGTGCGATGTCTGAATCCGTATAGCCGAGTTCTTTATTGTTGGCCAGAAATGATTTAGACATCGTCATCTCCCCGGTCTTGCTGGTTGCCTGATTCGCAACGGTGTTAATCCGGGTATCATTGCCATATTTGTCTCCTGCGGCCTTAACCAACTGCCAGTAGCGGCAAACATACTGCGGATCCCAGCGTACTATTTTGTCGGTTGGCTCATCTGGGTTTACTATCGTTTCAACACCCTCTTCTGCCCAGCTAGGCATTCGTTTTCCTCCGGCAGCACCCCCAGCGCGCACTTTTAGGGAGATGAACTTGCTTACATTTATCTTTGAGCCTGCTTCTTGTTGGATCTCGGCAAGCTGGTTATCAATACCGAGGATGTTCCCTTTATCATCAGTAAGATTCCAAAGGTATGTTCCCGGAGTAGGTTCGATTTCGTCCCATTGTTGAAGCACGTTTAGGTTCCTAACATAGGGCTGGGTAACCGCACCGCTCTTTCGAGCATCATCCAAACTGCGCCACTCTTCGGAGAGCTGGAGGCCATACCAGTTCTTTGAGAACGTATAGACAGGCGCGGGAGATGACGGCGTTTGAAAGTAAATTGAGGCGTGACTTTTTCATTCCCCCTGCGTCCTTGATCCAGAG
>Ga0209541_10005955_pt1 | contig 21064 bp, 16 predicted proteins | sample RifCSPlowO2_01_FD_184027 | JGI IMG/M metagenome (GOLD analysis project Ga0209541, IMG submission 184027) | Groundwater microbial communities from Rifle, Colorado - Rifle CSP2_plank lowO2_0.1 (SPAdes) (version 2) | ecosystem: Environmental > Aquatic > Deep subsurface > Groundwater | place... | reverse complement strand
AGCTTTAGCACTCAAAAAAGAACTCACCGTTTAAACCACGCTTCGAGAATTTTTTTGGCAACCGGCGCGGCGACTGAGGAACCTTCCCCACCTTTTTCAACTAATACGGTAACCGCAATTTCCGGTTCCCCGGTAATGGTATTTTCTTTTTTTGCAACGCCTGCTTGCTCAAGCAAATCTTCTGGTACCGGCGCAAAGATAGTAAACCACGCGTGTGTCCGGTTTTCCGGATCACCAAACTCAGCCGTACCGGTTTTACAGGCCGTAGGCACCTGAAAGATTTTGGCGCTGCCGCTGTCGCCGGATAACTGTTCCTTGTACACGGTAAAATCAAACAACGGGTAGCCGGTCCCCTGGTAACTCAATTCACTTCCTCCAGTACAGGCACGAATCATGCCTTCAGTGACGGTCATAACTGTCTCCAGCTTGAGCCGTAAATCATCACATACGTGACTGCGCGCGCTCCCAAACTCCGGGTTTTGACTCAGAACAGTAAACGGACACAAAATCCCATTACTGGCAATTGCGTTGGTCCAGCGGTTTACTTGTAACGGCGTTGTCTGTAAATCCCCCTGGCCAATTGCAATGTGGTATGAATCTCCTAAATACCACTGGTCGTGATGAATTTTCCGTTTGTATTCCGGATCAGGCATCACGCCTTCGGCTTCACCGTTAAGTTCAATTCCGGTTTTTTTACCCACGCCAAATTTCCGCGCCCACTCGGCAATCGTTTCAATTCCGGTCATTTCACCGAGTTTATAAAAATAAATGTCATTACTTCTGGCTATCGCTTTCACCAGATTTACCGGTCCTTCAGTACCGCCATACTGGGTAAAATACCAGTTGGCAAAACTAAAATTCCCGACTTTCAAAATTCCCACGTCTTCAATCAGAGTCTCCCGAGTCACGGCATTGCTTTCAAGTCCCGCAACCGCTGAGAGAATTTTAAAAATCGATCCGGGCGGATACGTACCGGAAAGCGGCCGGTTAAACAGCGGATTGTCTTCACTAGATACAAGATTCCCGTATTCTTTTGCGCTTAACCCGGCGTGGAATTTATTTGCATTGAAGGAAGGAGTAGACACGAGCGCCAGAATCTCACCGGTTTTTGGTTTGGAAACCACTACCGCGCCTGCATATTCACCCATCGCGTCGAAGGCAGTTTTTTGCAACTCACTATCAAGGGACAAATGGATATCACTTCCCGGCTTGGGATCAATTTTTCCGAGAGTTCGCACGACATTATTTTTCGAATCAACTTCGATGAGTTCCCGGCCGTCAGTCCCCCGCATTTTTTTTTCAAATATTGCTTCAAGTCCGGATCTGCCCAGTTTGTCTCCCAATAAATAATCCTGAAAACTGTAATACGGATTATCAATTTCTTCTGCGGTAATTTCGCCCAAAAACCCGAGCAGGTGCGCGGTTTCGTAAGGAAATTTATATTCACGGAGAGAATCTTTTTCCAGAAATACACTCTGCTTTTCTCCCTCACTTGCTCTCCACTCAGCTTCACTCATGAGTTTGGTGGGACAGGAGGCGTTTGGTTCGCACGGACCCGTAACCCGGAAAGCCGGTTCGTTAATAACGAGCGCAGTCCCGCGCCGGTCATAAAAAATGCCCCGCGGCGCATGAATGATCGCAGTCCGCACCCGGTTTTCTTCAGACAGGATCCGGTTTTCACTACCCATGACTACGGTCAAATGAAAAATTCTCACGACCAGTAAAAAAAATGAGCCAATAAGCAGCGCATAAAAGATAGTCACTCGCGCGCCCCACCCCCGGATATTGGTGGAGCCGGACTTGCTCCAGCGTTTTTTATATTGCGATACGTGTTCGGAAAATACCGAGCCGAGTTTTACCATAAGAATGAGTTATGAATTATGAGTTAAGAATCTATGGAAATAACAAGACTAACATAGTTTATTGTCATGCCGAACTTGTTTCGGCATCTACAAGCGCTTGAGATCCTGAAACAAGTTCAGGATGACAGAAGACTACGTAATTCCTGTTTTAAATTAATTTAAAGATAACTACAAGTACAACCATTGCCAGTGACAATACTACTCCACCAACAACTTGAGGTATCGTATGGTTTTTTAATTGTATCCGCGACCAGGCAACCAGCAGTATGAGACAACTGAAAATAAACAGAGTTTGAACTCCGGTTGCAAGCAGTAATGCGGCTAAAGTCATTACCGACGTATGCGCCGAAATTTTCCACACAAAGGTAATACCAGTGAAAGCCGCAAACCAGATAACAAGGTAAAACAGTAAAGAAACTAATGTGGGAATCGCAAACCAACGGGCAAAAACGAGTCCCACACTTAAACAAAAAAGCACAAATAAATTAAGCGGTGTTCGCTCTTGCCGCTTCGTAATATGTAAGTCGCTGATTTTTTTAGTTTGCCGCAAGTACAAATAAAAACCGACAATTAAACCGACTGCTCCCAGAGTCACGAGTCCAGTCATCATAAATTGGGCAATCGGCAAAATTTGGTAACAACGGATGAGAAATGTCACCGGAAGCACAAGTACCGGAGAAAATATGAGCGAAGTATAGGCGGCGATCTGATTTATAGTTTTCACCTGAGTCCTCCGGTCACCTGCACCCGTTTTAATAATTCCTGATCTTCAAGTAACCGCAAGGCGCCTCTGACTACCGCAGTTTGCGGATCGTCACTTACCCAGACTGGCATCCGGACTTCCTGGGCAATCAATTTATCAATCCCCCGCAGTTGCGACCCGCCGCCGGCAAGGGTAATTCCCTGTTCCATGATGTCACCAATAAACTCAGGCGGCGTTTCTTCAATCACTTCTTTGACCCCGGCGACGATGTGGTTAACGACGTTGGCGAGCGCCTCCCGCACTTCGTTGGTATTAAATTTAATTGACTTTGGCAGACCTGACTCCAGATCCCGCCCGCGCACCACCGTCTGATTTTGTTCAGGCAACGGGAAGGCAGAGCCAATTGCAATTTTGACATCTTCTGCCGTCTGTTCACCTACTAATAACGAATGTTTGAGCCGGGCAAAAGAAATGACGGCCTGATCCAGTTCATCCCCGGCCACCCGGATCGAGCGATTAACTACAATCCCGCCGAGTGAAATCACCGCAATTTCCGTAGTTCCGCCGCCAATATCAACAATCAACGATCCCTTAGACTCCTGAATCGGCAAGCCCGCACCAATCGCCGCTGCCATTGGCTCTTCGATGAGATAAGCGCTTCTGGCGCCCGCGTCAAATGCGGCTTCCTGGACTGCCCGGCGTTCTACTTCAGTTACTCCGGAGGGGATGCCCACCACTACTTTGGGGCGTGGAATATTGGGAATAAATTGTTGCGGCCGCTGGTGTACGAGTTTAATGTAATAAGAGAGCATGGCAGCTGTGGCGTCAAAATCCGAAATCACCCCATGCCGCAAAGGACGCAAGGCTTCGATATTGATAGGCGTTTTGCCCATCATCCGCTTTGCTTCAGGTCCGACTGCCAATATCTGTTTTGTTTTTTTGTGCCGGGCTACGACAGATGGCTCACGAATTACAATTCCCTTATCCTTAATCGCCACCAGGGTATTTGCGGTCCCCAGGTCAATCGCTAGATCATGGGAAAATAAACCAAAGAGGAAATCAAGCATAATTTTCAATTTTCAATTCGAAATTTGGAATCGAATTTGAATTTCAATAGTTAATTATTGAATATTTAATTGAAAATTGAAAATTTCAAATTGAAAATTGCTTCTCGCAGTATAGCATAGATGAGAGTGAATTAGAGGCGTTAGCGACATGATTTGTGTTACAATTTAGCTATGCAGATCGGAAAAATCGCCACCAGACTGATTGCGTACGGATTTTACGCGCTTTTTTTTGCGACCCCGCTTATTTTCAACCCGTTGCGGTCATTTCCCTCCTATGAGCTGTTTGAATGGAACAAAATGATCCTGGTATATCTCCTGACCGCACTTATTGTCGCCGCCTGGCTCGTACGTATGGTCGTTGAGCATCGCTTTATAATTAAACGAACTCCGTTTGACCTACCACTTGCTTTATTTACCGGTTCGCAGGTGTTAGCCACCATCTTCTCCATCGATCCGCACGTCTCATTCTTTGGCTATTACTCCCGCTTCCACGGCGGCCTGCTTTCAACTATCACGTATATCCTGCTATTTTATAGCTTTGTTTCAAATTACGAGTTAATCAATATGGGTCAACTGCTGCGCTATACCTTTTCAGGCGCGGGCATTGTCGCAATTTACGGAATCCTGGAAAAATTTGGGATTGATGCGCAAATGTGGGTCCAGGATGTCCGTGCACGCGTCTTTTCCACACTCGGCCAACCAAACTGGCTGGCTGCGTATTTAGCAGTCTTACTCCCAATAAGTATTCAACAATTTATCAGTTTTTCGAGCGATCGAAGTGAGTCGAGAAGTTTCCTGAAAAAGGGATTGTTACAAAGAATTTCTTCGTTTCCAGTTTTCTGGTTACTGACGATTATTTTTTATATTTGCATTCTACTTACTAAATCCCGCTCCGGCTTTTTGGGGTTTTGGGTTGCTAACGCTCTGCTCACTACAATCCTGTTAGTTAAGCTAAAAACGCAGTTTAAAAAACTAATTCCATTTTTCCTAATTCTTAACTGTTCATTCTTAATTCTTAATTTCTTCATCCGTACACCGTTTTCCCAGTACAACACAGTTGCAAGCATTAATCTGTTTACGAAACAGGCTCCGGTTGAAGAAGCAGCTATACCCGCAGGCTCATCAGTCATTGATGTCGGGATCACCGACTCGGCTGAAATTCGTAAAATTGTCTGGGAGGGAGCCGGGAAAATTATCCAGGCGTATCCGCTCTTTGGCACCGGACCGGAAACTTTTGCCTATGCCTACTACCGCTACCGGCCGGTTGCGCACAACCTGACGTCTGAATGGGAGTTTTTGTACAACCGCGCACATAACGAATTTTTAAATATTGCGGCCACCAGCGGGTTGGTCGGCCTTACCAGTTATTTATTTTTTATTGCAATTGTCTGTTTCTGGTCTGCCCGGGCAATACTAAGAAAGAATAATCCGCTTTTTTTAGCCGCGCTGCTCGCGAGTTTCATTGGAATTGCGGTCACTAATTTTTTTGGTTTTTCTGTCGTGGTTATCGGCCTTTTTTTCTTTATGCTGCCGGCCTGGATGTTCGTAGGCTGTAACGAAAAAATGACTGTTTCCGCATCAAATAAAATCGCTACCAGCATATTCCAAAAAGTCCTGCTGCTAACAATTGTCATCACCCTGGGCTCAGTCATTACCTTATTTGCGCGCTGGTGGCTGACTGATTCGCTCTATGCGTACAGCTATTCTTTGAAACGGCAGGGCGAAGCTGCATTGGCCTATGAATATATTGAAAAAGCCACTGCTGCCCGTCCTGACGAACCGGTGTATCATGACGAACGCGCCACTATTGCCTCAAGCCTCGTGACTTTGAACCTGGAAAAAAGCGACGCGACCGCTGCCGCCCGGTTTGCGAAAGATGCCCTTACTGAATCGGAATTAGCGCTTATGATCAGTCCGCAAAACGTCAATTTCTGGAAAACCCGCACCCGCGTCCTCTATGAACTATCTGTTCTTGATCAAAGCTTTTTGGAAGAGGCGCTCGCGGCGATTGAAATTGCCCGGCAATTAGCACCGACTGATCCTAAAATTATTTATAATGCCGGCGTCATTTACGGCGAACTTGGGAAAAATGAGGAAGCGATCAATAGTTTTACACATGCGATCGAAATAAAACCGGATTATCGTGATGTCTATATCGCGCTCGCTATTTTCTATGAAAAATCAGGCCAGATCGATAAAGCCAGAGAAACACTCGAGCTGGCGCTGAGCCGGGTAAGTCCGGATGACCAGGAAATAAAGGAACGAATTGAAAAGTTATGAAACTGATTGTGACGATTCCAGATCAGGCACTTTTTACACCAACCAAAACAATTGCGCATTTTGATAAAAAACTGGCAGCAGTGGTTGCAGATATGAAAGCTGCGCTTTTAAACACCAAAAATCCCGTGGGCGTGGGACTGGCTGCGCCGCAAATCGGGATCAACGCGAGTATTTTCTTAATGCGCCCAAAAGAAAAAGGCGAAATCAGTGTTCACATTAATCCGCAGATCACCTGGGTGAATCCGGAACTGACTGCAGGTTTGCCGGAAGCAGAACATCGGCTCGAAGGTTGTCTTTCCGTTCCAAAAGTCTGGGGAGTGGTCAAACGACATAAAGCAGTTAAACTTATGTTTTTTAACGAAACCGGCAAACGTATAGAAAAAAAGTACGAAGGGTTTCCGGCTACCATAATTCAGCATGAAATGGATCATTTGAGTGGGGTTTTATTTACCACGCGTGTCTTGGAGCAAAAAGGCCAGTTTTACAAACCCGTAGTTAATGAAAAAGGTGAAGAGAATCTGGAGCCGTATACTATTTAATAGTTTAATATTTATGCCGCGTCTTGTTTTTTTTGGCACACCAACATATTCCCTGATTGTACTTAAACGCCTGTATGAGACCGGCTTTCCACTTCTTGCAGTAGTCACTAAACCGGCGCAACCAGTTGGCCGTAATAAAGAACTCACGATTACTCCAGTTGCCGAGTGGGCGAAAGCGCATTCAATTCGTGCGTTTACACCCGAAGTAACGGGCGGAAAACCATGGCAGTATGCTCACGAAGCTGAACTCACCCAAGACATCGTAAATCTGAAACCGGATATTCTGGTGGTAGCTGATTATGCGCAAAAAATTCCGGTACAACTCATAGCGCAAATTAAAGCCGGCGGATTAAATGTTCATCCTTCACTGCTTCCTAAATATCGGGGCCCGGCGCCTGTTCCCTGGGCTATTGTACATGGTGAAACTGAAACCGGCGTTTCCATCGTCACCCTGGCCGAAGAGTTTGATAGTGGAAAAATTATTGCCCAGGAGAAGGAAACTATTTTGTCAACTGACACTACTCACACACTTTTAACTCGCCTCTTTAAAAAAGGCGCGGAACTTTTAGTTACTCTTTTACCTGAGTATACCAGGCAATCTAATCAACAAACGGAACAATTGGACAATGAAACAATGCAGCAATCTTTTTCTTACACACCGCGCCTGCGCCGGGAAGACGGTTTTATTCCCTGGGAATTTATCAAAGCAGCACTTCAAGGAGAAGAAATATCTCAATCAACAATTCAACAATTTAGCAATATAACAATTGTGAAATCGTTTCTGGATAGAAAAAACACAAGTTTTACGTCAACTCCAGTTGCAGTACTTCTCGACCGCGCATTTCGTGCCTTCCATCCCTGGCCTGGAATTTGGACCAAGGTAAAGCTGAACCAAGAAGAAAAACGCCTTAAAATCCTTTCTCTGCACCTGCAAGCTATCAGCTACAAGCTGCAGGCTTTAGTTCTCGACGAAGTCCAACTCGAAGGCAAACAACCAATTAAAGGTAGGGATGTAACCAACTTTCTAAAGCAACTAACGGCTTAAGCCACTGAAGCTGCGGGTCGCGGCATAGACTGACGAATCATGCCAAATGCCGTATTTAAGCGGCCGTCTTTGCGGAGTTTTGAAATACAGTCGGTGCAGAGCTTGATCCGGGTCTGGGCACCGTCTGATAACACGGTCACCTTTTGCAAATTAGCCTTGAAAAGCTTGGTGGATTTCTGGGCTTTGTGTTTCCAGCTGCCTCCGGCGACACCTTTGTGGTGTTGGCTGCGCTCACCCAACCAGTTTCCTTTACGACAATTGTAACAACGATATGCCATACATTCTCCAATCTTTGGTAAGCTAGCCTCGTATTGTAGCAAGTTTTGCTTCAAATAACAACTAAATCATAATTCATGGGGTAGGAATACTGCCTAAGCTTGCGTAATTACTCATTCTCTCCATAGAAACGTTATTGTTCGAGCGTAATCGAGAACCACTTTGAAACTTCTCGACTCTCCGCCAGTCGGCGGATCGCTCGAAGAGTAAGACAGCGGAACTGTAAGCTGTTACAAGTTAATTTAGGTCTTGACAGACAATTTAAAAGTCTGCTACGCTGGGTTTATGGCAGCACGAAGAAGTCATCAAACACGTAAAACCGGCATCTCCCCCCTTAATCCTTCGCTTCATTTTATAATTTTTCTAGTTATGGCATTTATTTTAGTCATGATAGTTGCAGCAGTCATGCAACAGGTCACGACCAGTACTCGCGCCAAACTCGTTTGTCCCCAGTCGCGAATGGATGAACGCGCGCTGGTGCAGAATTTATCCCAACGCTGTACCACTGGAGTTGAATACACCAAAGATATAAATGGCTGCGGCGTCTGGCTTTGCAAAACTCCCTAATCCCAAATTTTTCTCCGTTTGTCCTCAATTGTTTCCGCATGCCTGTTCCGTTATACTGTAACCTCATAGCATGAATCTTACGCTCGAGATATTTTCCTTCATTGTCGGCTTCCTCGCGATCGTGGTAGCAATCACTGTCCATGAATTTGCGCATGCGTTTCTGGCTGATCGTTTGGGCGATCCGACCCCGCGCCTACAGGGCAGATTGACACTTAATCCGCTCGCGCACCTTGATCCTATTGGCACACTACTATTACTAATCGCTCGATTTGGCTGGGGCAAACCAGTTCAATTTGACCCATTTAACTTGCGAAATCCCCGCCGCGACGCCGCGCTCATCTCGATTGCCGGTCCAATTTCCAATCTTTTACTGGCAACTGCCGCATCAATCGTACTTCGAGTTCTATTGGGACTGCAATATTCCGTAATTGCGCACACTACAGAAACAATTGGAATTATTGCCGCAATCCTGATCTCGTTCCTCAATTCGCTCATCTATATGAATGTGGTACTGGCAATTTTCAATCTGATTCCGATTCACCCATTAGACGGATTTAAAATTGTCGGCGGTTTTTTAAATCCCAGCCAAGCGCGCGAATGGTATTCACTTGAACGCTATGGCTTTATTTTTTTAATACTTTTAATTTTCCCGATGTTTGGTAACACGGCACCTATCTCATATATCCTTTCTCCGGCATTAAAAATTATTCTCTCCATTCTGCTTCCCAGTTCTGGTGCAACGATTTAAGAACTATTTATTCAGATTTATTCAAGTTTCAACTAATATTCGAAAATACATTATTCAGTTTTCTTAACTTAAATCCAGCCATGTCTAAAGCTAAGCTTTGCGACAAAGCTTAGCTTTTTATCATCTGCTCATCATCCTTTTGAGGGAAACTTAATTTTTCAAATTTATTGACATCAGTGGATCTCTATAGTAAAGTACAGGTGCCCAACTGGAAGGAAAGGCAAATTAAAGGCGTATTTTCCTCCACAATTGTTTTCCCGAACGAGGTACCCCGCCAACCTTTAGAAATAAATGCAGGCGGGGAACGAAGCAAATCTCCCGCCTTCATTGAGAAATCAAGAAGGGGCGGGATGAGCTTTCCTAATTTATCATCTCGGGGAAAATGCCTTTAATTTTCTTCCTCTGGTTGGGTACTTCGTTTCCCGTTTCTGCTTAAGTTTTTACTAGTTTCTCCCATTTCCAGTGATATAATACACATATGCCGACTTAGCTCAGCGGTAGAGCAACTATTTTGTAAATAGTAGGTCGTCGGTTCAAATCCGACAGTCGGCTCTCAAAAGAGCTAATCTTGATAACAACTGTTTTGCTCAACTGACAGTTAACGATCTGCCGCAGGCGGAGAGTTTTACTGTCAGTTAGTCCCGCTTTGCGGGATAAACCGCTGATCGCAGTTCGATTCTGACAAAGGGCTTAAATAAAAGGGCAAGAAATACTGGAATAAATAGTAGGTATGGAGCCTGAATCCCCGTCTCGGCTCAAGAATTATCGTGGAACTTTCCTTGACACCCTGTTGAAGATTGCCGTACAGTTGAGATAAGATACGATTATGGATCAAATGCCTACTACTGTTCCACCCATACCAGCTCCACCTTCAAAACCACCAGTTGATCGAATGGAACAGCAGGATCAACCCGCGCGTACTCGGTTTATTACGTTTGCCCTCATCGGCGGAGCAATTGCCTGTATTTTATTTTTAATCACCTTTCTTACTTCACTCAGGGCTCAGACGCCCCCTCCGTATAGTAATTTAAGACTGTCTCCAATTCCGACTCCGCTGGTAACTGTGCCAACTCCCCGCGCACGGACAATTCCTTCACCCCAACCAGTTGAAGTTGCTTCCAATTCCGGGACGCAAATCCCGGTAACTGTTGAAACTCCGCTTGTGCCACCAACGACAGAATTGGAAACTTCTCCCTCTGCCGGCATCTCTTCTCCTTAAGACTTTACGTAATTGCAATGAAGTGATACGATCACCCCATTATGGACACGCGCCGTGCGTATCTGGTAATTCCAAAACTGATCGAACAGCCTACTTGGGGCGGGTCGTATATCGTGACGCACAAAGGCTGGCAGCAAAAACCAGAATTAAACCATAAAAAAATCGGCCAGTCATACGAACTATTTAGTGCCAGTAATCTTTCACTTGTTACTTCTTCGATAGCTGATAACTTTAGCGCCGAAATTACTGATACTAAACATGTCTACGAACCAACTACGCCAACCAACTCCATCAGTTTAAAAAAACTAATTGCAGAAGCTCCAGCTGAAGTGTTGGGAATGGAAACCGTAAAAAAATTTGGCTCCACCATGCAGCTCCTCATTAAATTCACGCAGGCGCTCGGAAATTCATTTCAGCTGCATATAAAAACCGGAACGCAAAACGATACCTGGAAACCCAAACCCGAATCCTGGTATTACTTTGAGCCGGGACTCGCAACTCTCGGCGTCAAACCGGATATTGACTGGCAAAAGTATGAACAATCTATGACGCAACTCCAGGCAGATATTGTCGCACTCGGCCAAAAAGTGCAAGCAGGCACACTTACTTTTACCCAAGCACAAACACAAGTCAAACAACTTGTAACAAAGACAAATCCCTGGCAATTTGTAAATTTAGTGGAGTTACCCAAAGATGCAATCGTTGATCTGTCACCGTGCGGTATCCATCACTCGTGGGAAGAAGATACCGTGAAATTCCCACTCGGAAATGTCCTTTACGAATTACAGGTAGATGTATCTGATACTGCTTGCACGATTCGAAACTTTGACAAAGGCAAGCTCTTGCCTGATGGCACCACCCGCCAGTTACATATCCCCGATTATTTTAAATTCATCGATCGTTCGCCGAATACTAATAATCCGGAAACGCATCTGAAAAAACCCCGATTAATTTCTGAGACTGCGGTGTATCGGGTTGAGGAATTATTCAGGACTCATTATTACTCACTTGATATCATTACCTTTAAATCATCTGGGACTTATTCTGAAAAAATTACTACGTTCCGACACGTATTTGTCAAAACCGGAAGTTGTAAATTGACAGCAGGAACTGCAAGCCTTGAAATTACCACTGGACATTCGGTGTTTATTCCTGCCAGTGTCAAAAAATATTCGATATCCACAAGCATAAATACCGTAGTTTTATTAAGTTACTAATTAAGGAGGTCTATGACTGATCTAAATAACCGGAAACAAATTGCGGCAATTGATAAAGCAAATGCCTTAGGTTCAATCGAACAGCTACCTGAGCAGTGCGAACAGGCGCTTAACGAATGCAGTGAAATTACCCTGCCTGATGATTACCCGACGGTTTCCAATGTGGTAGTTACTGGCATGGGCGCGTCCTGGCTGGGTGCCCACATCATGCAAGGGCTTTTGGCAGATCGGCTGACTAAACCATTACTCGTTTTGCATGATTATCAAGTACCTGAATATGTTTCCGGTAAAACTCTGGTAATTGCATCGTCATATTCCGGAACTACAGAAGAAACTATCTCGGCAATGGGAGAAGCACAGGACCGGGACGCGAAAGTCATCACTATTTCAACTGGCGGCGATTTAGCAAAGTTTGCCACAGCCAATCAGCTCCCACACTACACTTATATTCCAATTCATAATCCGGCACACAGTCCGCGACTGGGTCTCGGCTACTCAATCGTGGCGCAAATGGTACTGCTTTCAAAAATCGGTCTGGTGTCAATCACATCTCAGGAAATTACTGACATGATAATTCAGCTGAAAAAACGCGTAGCTGAACTGACAATCGAATCTCCTGATAATCCGGCTAAACAGATGGCGCGGGAAGCGATGAATTTTATGCCGATTGTAGCTGCCGGCACATTTTTACTGGGTAATGCCCATGCCTGGGCCAACCAGTTTAATGAAACTGCTAAAACTTTTTCAACTTACATGCAGATCCCAGAACTCAACCACCATCTGATGGAAGGGTTAGCACACCCAGTTGAAGTGCAAAAGCTTAAATTCCTCTTTTTAGAATCAGATCTTTATGACGAGCGGGTGAAAAAGCGCTTTAGCGTCACCAAAGAAGTAGTTGAACAAAATAAAATCACCCACTTCACCTATCAGCCAAAAGGTGGAACTAAACTGATTCAGGCTTTTGACACGCTGTTGTTTGGCAGCTTTGTCACCTTTTATCTGGCAATGCTAAATGGCGTCGACCCGGCGCCAAATCCCTATGTGGATTACTTTAAGAAACGATTGAAAGAGATTTAATCTCATATAATCATTCCCCTCTTTTCAAGAGGGGGTTAGGGTGAGTTGGAACAGTGGTTTACTTTTCGTTGACAGTAATAGACGTAATCGCCACCGTTTCTGTCGGTTTTGAGACTTCTCCACCATTACCGGCTACTACTGGAGTTTCGGCAATAGCATCAAGCGTTTTGAAGCTCTCTGTGTCACTGTCGGGAATTTTGCCAAAGATCGTATAGTTTTTTGGCAATGGATAATCAGCGTGAATGATAAAAAACTGGCTGCCATTGGTATTGGATCCGCTATTTGCCATCGCCAGAGTGCCACGCGTATATTCACGGGTCACCGGTTCATCAGCAAATTTATACCCCGGCCCGCCAGTGCCGTTCCCGAGCGGATCTCCGGTCTGCACCATAAAGCCTTTAATGATCCGGTGAAATACGACGCCGTCGTAAAATTTTTCGCGCGCCAGAAACACAAAGTTATTGACGGTCTTCGGCGCTTCTTTGGCAAACAGCTCCACATTGATAACTCCTTTTGAAGTAGTAATGGTCGCAGTAAATATTTTATTCTGGTCAATTTTCATCTCCGGCTCAGTTGACCATTGAGTAGCCGGAACAGTTGAAGGCGAGGTTTGCATTTTTGTTTTTTCTCCTAATGTTTCAGATGACTCAGATGCAGGTCTGGTTCCCACAAAGGCAATGGCAAGAAATATAAGTACTGCTGCGATTCCAAGACCAATCCATTTTTGCATATGAATTGGCTCATTTTATACTATTCCGTCAAATGTAACAAGCTAAACAATCATTATGTTGAATAACGATGTTGAAAAGTTAATCATTCTTAATTATAGTAAACTCAGGTAATAATAGTCCTATTAATTAATAGTTAGAATTGTAATCAGTATAACCTATGAACTCAAATAAATTTAACATAAAACGTTTTTGTACTATAACCTTGCGTCTGCACATAAATCCGTTATTCATCCTTATGCTTTCTGCTCTGTGGTTAACTCTTGGCGTTCCCTCGGCATTTGCCGCGAGTACTGGCCGGGTCGCCAATGTTTTTGACACCAGTGAAGAGATTGTAGTCACCGGCATTACTGCGACTGGTAACGTCAACTATACAATTGCTAATGCATTTGGCGAAACGTACTCAGGCTCTGAACCGGTAGTTAACGGCACCATGCGCATCCCCGCTTACTTTATGACTTCGGCTCCGGGCACGTTGACTATTAACGGCGAAGTGTTTCAATCAGCACTGGTCCCGGGAGTAATTCGCTACTCTGACCATTTAGTTTCCCCGGTATCTCAACATTTTTGCCCGGTAGTCACCGCTGATCCGGCCGGCCACGCTCGTTTATTTTTGCAGCTCGGTTTCGTGGGCACCAACTTTGGAGACACCGAGTATGAAACTACGGACACCAATTGGTTAATCTTTCAAAAAGTCATGGACGCAGAAGGTCTCTATGCGTTTGGCAAAGAAGGCTGGAGTACACCGTGGCCTTTAACTGCTGCGAAAATTCAGAACTGGACTCAGTGGTTACTCGATAATGGGATTAATAATCTGATGGTTACAACCGGCAATGAATTTGAAGAGGGTGGATTTTGGAGTTACGGCGCGCAGGCATATTACGACTACACGAATTTGGCATATCAAAATATTAAAGCCAAAAATCCCGAAGCTTTGGTAGGCGGACCAGACGGTGTGATTATCCGAGATGCAACATATAATGGACTGCTGACGCAAAGCGCCGACTCACTTGATTATTTTTCTTTTCATCAAACTGCCATCGGTGTAGATTCCGGTGCCATAGAAGGAGATGTTCACACCTGGGTAGCGAAACTAAAACAAAATAATGTCTCTAAACCCATGGCTGACGGAGAAACAATGTCAGGTACGCAAGGAGGTCTACGCGAAGCCTGGGGTAATACCTGGTCAACCTATTGGCACGCCAACGGCATCTTCAGTAGCGCTGGTCTTTCTTACAACTGGCCTTCTTCAGAATCTTCTTTGTTGGGCACCTATATGCGGGGTGTGGTCCGGCTTGATTTTTTCAACCCCTGTTATGAAAACCAACCTCTTTGGAATACCGCGTCAGGTCCTGGCGTCAATCCGATTAGAAATTTGACCAGTAGAGCAACAGCGGTGAGAACCATGTCCGACTGGTTATCCGGGAGTTTTCCCTTAGGCCGAATTGACATAGGTGACAATCACCCCAGTTTCAATTACTTACCTCGAACGGAAATCTGGGCAACTAAAAGAGGTAACGAGGTGGGTTTGTGGTTGTGGACCAATGAAAATCTTCAGGCAAATTACACCAAACGAGTTGAAATTACCACTAACTCGCCTTTCCTTACGGTAGTTGACGACCAGGGAAATATACGGCAAGCTCAAGTTGAAAACGGAGTTTTTCGAATTAGAGCCACTGGCATTCCTATTTTTGTGACCGGGTTTTCTGATATTCCCCGGGTCAGGGCTGTTGATTTTGCTAACCAGGCACCACAGATAGTTTCAACTCCAACCACAGAAGCAGCAGTTGGTGCTAAATATCTTACCCAAGTCGACGGTTTTGATTCAGAAGATAATTATTCATATTACAATCGCAATATTGCAACTTACTCACTCACCCAGGCTCCAACTGGCATGAGAATCGGTTCTATCAGCGGGAGGATCGAGTGGACTCCGACTGCTGCCGGTAGTTTCCCGGTCACCATCCGCTACCGGGATCCGCAAGGCTTGGAAGACACTCTCAGCTACACGCTGACGGTCAAAGCTGCCGGCCAGAATGTGTCACCTTATTTTATTTCTAATCCAGTTAGAGTGGCTCCGCTTAACAAGCAATATTTTTACACACCAAAAGCAATAGATCCAAATGGAGACAGTTTGACTTATACACTGTTACAGTCCCCAGCTGGTGCACAAATTAACCCGACTGACGGCAGAATTACCTGGACTCCGACGCAATCTGAAGACGTAGTATTTAGTATTCAGGTGACAGATGGACGTGGAGGATCAGTAGCACAAACTTTTCATGTCGCCTCAGGCATAATTGCGATTAGAACCAGAGGTGGCTGGCCCAGTTCCCCGACTAACCTGGGCGCAACAACTGCCACCAATGGCTCAATTGCCTTAAACTGGCAGCATACTTCTGATAACTCCAAAGGCAACCGGGAAGAAAAAGGGTTCGTGATTGAGCGGTCAAGTGTGGCTCCGCCTACAAATATAAACAGTCAACACGGCACTGCGCGATACAACTATATTACCCCTTTTGAGATGGTTCATGTTACCAACGCTGATGCGACTTCGTGGACCGATTATCCGCCGCAATCCGGAACTTATTATTATCGAGTTAAAGCTGTGAACCATATTGCTGACTGGGGCGGGTATACTAATATCGTTAACGCGACCACAAGCGGCGCGTCTCCGGCTCCCAGCTCAAATCCGGTTCCCGGTGACATCAACAATGACAATCAGGTCAACGGACAGGATCTGCGCTTAATTCTCTTAAGTTGGCTGGGAACGGGCAGTTGCAGCGGTTTCAACTGTGATTTATTCCCTGATAGTAAACTGAATGTGCTCGATGCAGCCCTCGTAGTCAAAAACTTTGGTCTGTAAACAAACTCTCCGTTTCAGTTGTAAAACAGTCTCAAAACTACTCGTGTAATTGTCAATTCTGCGCTTTTTGTTACAATACTAACTGAAATCATCCGCCAGGGTGGTAGAGTGGTCAAATACAACAGTCTGTAAAACTGTCGCCTTAACGGCTACCCAGGTTCGAATCCTGGCCCTGGCACTTCGGCAAACTCAGTGCATTTGCACTTGAGATTGCCGAAATTGGCTAGGATGAGAAGCAAGGCGCGAGCTACGGCGAGCGACAGTCCTCAAGCGAAGCGGAGGAAATCCTGGCCCTGGCACTTCGACCAATTCCATATATCTGTGCTTGTAGCTAACGATATAAACCAAGAAGAAAAGTTTACTCAAAGCCCAGCAAGAGGGAATCTTGAGCGAAGCGAAATCCCGCTCAGCGGGACTGGCCCTGGCACTAGTTACTTTTTGGCGAACATGTTATAAAAGCTGGCAAATAAGTAACCGAGTAGCCAACTTCCACCAGTTGCAGTAATAAATCCGAGTACCAGTGAACTAGTATTTGTCTGCGTTGAAAGTGTTAGTGTACTGATATCGATTCCGTGGAACCATGATCGAGCAACGATCATAGCGATATCTGGAAAAAGTAAAACCGACACAGCACAAACAATATAAACTACCGCAACTGTTGCAGCTGTAGTATTAGCAGTCGGAACGGGCAGATGTTTCATACAATCTAATTCACCTCCCTTCGTCCTCCGTAGCTTTATACGTAGGAGGATTCAATGACACGATTCTTTCTTTTGGATCTTATTTCTTCCCTGTTTCACTGCAAAATAAATAAACGCAATTGCGAAACCTACAATCAGCGTATCAAAAACTGGGTTACGGAAATAGCCGGAAAGATTGTAAATAAGTGATCGCAGCTGGTTACTGTACGCGTCACTTGATTCCATTTGGATTTTTCCTGTTAGAGCCAGTATTGCTATAACTACTGAGGAAATGAGAAAGGTTCCGGCTGCGAGTAATTTTAATGGCTTTTCCGTCTTTTTTTTAAAATTGTATAAATATTGGTTGGTTATTTTTTCGTAAAACAAAGACAGGATAAATAACGGAAACACAATCCCAAGAACGTATACAAAAGATACAATAAGCGAAGTTAGAAGTGTCGGTGAAAGTGTGGATAAAGTAATTGCGGCAAATAAGACTGGTGCACAACACGCCGAGGTAATGCCGGAAAAAATGCCGAGCAAAAACGTTGAACCAACCGTCGTTTTTTCGGGCATGGTATAGCGTGGCAGTGACAACATGAGTTTGGTGTCAAATAACGTCATGAGGCCGACTATAAACATTACCAGTGCTCCTAAGAGATAGATAGTCGTGTGGAACGTATCAAAAAATGAAATTACAAAACGGAATCCAAGAGCAACGAGAACGAGAATTGATCCAAGCCCGAGCGCGAATATCAAAGTTAGAAATACAACTCGACTTCGTTCTTTAAAAATAGTTCCCAAATAGGAAGGGAAAAGAAATGTGATGCAGCATGGAGCAAAAAGCGCTACCATGCCACCGATAAATGCCGCGGTTAAGGATACTCCAAATAAAAGGTTTGAATCCATATATTAGAATTTTAACTTAATTAGTTCGTCATTCTGGCAAACAAAGTGCGTCCAGAATCCGAACCAGGAATGGATCCTGGACAAGCCAGGATGACATTTTCTCTATTCAACATAAGCCTTGACAGAAAATGTCAGTTCTTTATTGTCGGGATCATTGGTACTGACATACACGGCTCTTGTCACTTCACCTTTAACCGGCATAATACTTGGTTTGTAGGTAACAGATACGATTGCTTTTTGACCGGGAGGAAGTTCACCAGTCCAGTTGCTTTTACTGTGCATACTAAACTCACGACTTTTTTTGCCATTGATAGTAACGCTGCCAAATGTGCATCCACAGGATGAAGTGATTTTGAAAAGCTGTAACGGTTTATCTCCCATATTTTCAATTGTAAATTCTGCTGTTTTTTCATCCGTCTCATTCATTTTTCCGAAATCTTGAAAATGTGAAGCGACAACAACTTTAGGTCGAGAAGTGCTCGTAGTTTCGTATGAAGCAACTTGCGCTTGGCTTTTGGATTCACCAAAAGCCACAAAACCGATGGCAATAATTGCGAGAACTGTAATCCCTGTGATGATCCAAAAAACAGATGTATCATTGGTTTGTCTGTATTTATTCATAGAACTCCCTTCGTCCTCCGTAGCTTTATGCGAAGGAGGATTTATGCAAATATTTGTAAGAAAGCATAATTTGTTTAATTCCTTCAGCAGTTTTAGTTTGTGCCAAAAGCTGAGGCACGCACTTTTTCAGGTGGTGTTTAATAATCAAGTTATTTGCTTTACGCATCAAATCTAAAACATTGCGAATTTTCTCCGAAACCTGATGATAATCAGATGTACGTTCATATACGCTTATGATTTCTGAAACCTCTTCACGGGATATAGTAAGAAGTGTCAGAATTTCAGATTTGTACTTCATATTTATTGAGAAAATGTAACTTTTCCATCAACGTTTTGAACATTTAATGGTTTAGCAGCGATTTTGTTTATGGCGTTTTGATTTACAAAATAGTACTCATCGATCACTGTTCCGGTAGGAGCTAGAACTGCTGCTACCCGAACTTGTGGCAACCCAAAGAAATTGGGAATTATATCTCCTGCTTTATTAAACAGTTTCTCTGCACGCATCTTGTCAGCTTCTTTTGCGCCAATAATCACATCGGTATCAGATAGCTCAAGTTTTCCTTCGGCAACCCGTGCTTCAGTAATCCATGAAGAGATACCCATAAAATATTTTGGCGTAACCCCCACAAAGGCAATTTTATTTGGATTGTTTGCTGCAAATGAAGCAAAGACTTGAGAATTAACAGGACTTGTCCCAGTCATCGTTGTTTCAGTTTTGGCTTCAGCCATTTTTACTTCACTCATTCCGGAGCTAATTCTGCCAAACTCAAAAAACACAAATAAGAAAATTGCAGTCATCACAACAGGTGCAAAGAGCGAAACGTAATTTCGTTTTCCCGGTCTGAAGTATTTAATAAGCAGTGAATTGGTAACCACGGAGACTGATGAAAGTGCCATAGCCAGTCCTGCCAACTCTGGTTTAAGTACGAGTCCAATGCCCATAAATACACGGGCCGCAATTGGTATGCCGATCACGTTGTAGAAGAGCGCAAAGAACATATTCTGTTTAATCTTTTGCATGGTTTCTTTTGACAGATCAAAGGCGGTTACTACATCCCGCAAATCGTTTTTGATAATGACAATGCCGCCAGTTTCCATGGCCACATCCGTACCCGATCCCATAGCAATGCCAATATCCGCTTGAGCCAAGGCGGGTGCATCGTTAATACCGTCTCCAACCATAGCAACATGCTTACCTGATTCTTGAAGCTTTTTGACTTCAGCTGCTTTGTTTTCAGGTAAGACTTCAGCTAGTACGTTGGTTATTCCAACCTGACTGGCAATTGCTTTAGCAGTTCGCGCATTATCACCAGTGATCATCCAAACATCGATCTTGCGTTTCTTGAGCGCTTCCACTGCCTCTCGGGATGTTTCCTTGACGGTATCGGCAACTGCCACAATTCCCAAGACTTTTTCTTTAGAAGCTAAAATCATGGCAGTTTTGCCCTGCTCCTCAAGTCGTTCCAATTTCCGATTTATTCGACCTACTTCGAGTTGTGCAACATCTTCAATAAGCTTTCTATTACCCATGTAATAGAGGTTTCCATTGACCGCACCTTGCACTCCATGCCCGGGAATAGCTTTAAACCCTTCGACTTCGCTCAGGGCAAGATTATCTTTCTGTGCATAATTAACGATAGCCTCAGCTAAAGGGTGTTCCGAAAATTTTTCAAGGGAGGCTGCAATTTCAATCACTTCGTCTTCATCAAGCTCGGAAAGACTCAGTGTATCTGTAACTATTGGTTTACCGTTTGTTAAAGTACCTGTTTTATCAAAAACCACTGCGTTAACTTTGCACGCTCCTTCGAGTGGTTCGCCGCCTTTAATCAAAATTCCTTGTTCTGCGCCTTTTCCAGTTCCCACCATCAAAGCTGTTGGGGTAGCCAGTCCTAGTGCACAGGGACAGGCAATAACAATGACTGCGGTAAAAGCCATAAGAGCAAAAGAAAGCGAAGCACCAAGAACCAAATACCAAATTCCAAACGTTAAAAACGCGATACCGATAACGATAGGAACAAAATAAGCGGATATTTTGTCAGCAAACGCTTGAATAGGCGCTTTCGAGCCTTGCGCTTCTTCAATCAAGCGGATGATTTGCGCAAGCGCAGTTTCTGCCCCAACGCGAGTAGCTACAAATTCAAAACTTCCAGTTTTATTTATTGTTGCGCCAATGACAGTATCCCCAATGTTTTTCTCAACTGGTAAGCTTTCGCCCGTGAGCATTGATTCATCCACGGCGGAAGATCCTTTGCTAATTTTCCCATCAACCGGAACTTTTTCACCAGGTCGAACCAGAATGGTATCGCCATTGACTACTTGATCAACAGGAATATCTTGGGTGCTTCCGTTTCTAATCACTCGGGCAGTTATAGCTTGTAATCCCATGAGTTTTTTGATTGCGTCACTGGTTTTACCCTTAGCTCGCTTTTCCAACCACTTACCCAGGATAACGAATGTAATTAAAAAAGCCGCAGTCTCAAAATAAAGCTCAGGTATTTTTTCGCCTCCAACCCCAAACAATGAGCCGCGAGTTGTTACATACACTCCATAATTAATCAATGAATAAAAAAATGCAGTTGAGGTTCCAATGGCAATCAAGCTATCCATGTTAAATGTCTTCATCCGTAGTGCCGACCACATGCCTTTATAAAAAGACG
>Ga0209541_10005954_pt1 | contig 21065 bp, 24 predicted proteins | sample RifCSPlowO2_01_FD_184027 | JGI IMG/M metagenome (GOLD analysis project Ga0209541, IMG submission 184027) | Groundwater microbial communities from Rifle, Colorado - Rifle CSP2_plank lowO2_0.1 (SPAdes) (version 2) | ecosystem: Environmental > Aquatic > Deep subsurface > Groundwater | place... | reverse complement strand
TCTTAAGGGACATGGTTTTAAACTGTGAGTAATTCGGACATAATAAAGCTTAAATAATAGATAAGCTTTATGGTTTAAGAATTCTCATAGGAGTTCTCTATACAAATATTTTAATAATCTTTTTCTATTAAATATACATGGATATTAAAGAACTGGCAAAAAGAATTCATGGATTTCAGAAAGAGAGATTTCAGCAATATGAGTCAGAACTTACTTCTGAATTAATTTTCATGCATCTTGTTGAAGAAATCGGAGAGATAGCTCGACAAATTTTTAATAAGGAAAGTAAAATGAGAAATTATGATATAGATAATTTTAATGAGGAAATTGCTCAAGCAATACTTGACCTATTAGTTCTTGCAGAATTAAATGAGATTGATCTAGAAAGAGAGATAGAGAAGAAAATTAGAGATATGAAAAGCCGTTTGTAAGATAAAAAACGAGCTAATAAAAATAGTGAAAGTTTATCCAAAAAAAGGATTCCAGATTTTCCAGGAAATACCCGATGATGTGTGGCAGGCATATAGAGAATTAGTAAGATTAGGATACAAAAAACATCTGCTCATTAAGAAATTATAGGAAATAACATTAATTTTTGTATATTTTACTATGTTATTTCCTAATAATCAAATAACTAACGATTTACAATTATTAAAGTTATTTGATATAAATAAATAGAAATATCATTTATATAAAAGGATTAATAACTTTTATCCAAGGAATTTTCTTAAAATCTTTATCATTCTCTGTAACAATAGTGTGAATATGGTTTTCTTTCATAACAGATGCAATAAGAGCATCCCAATAAGAAATCCCTATTTCTGAAGAAATATCCATTGCAGCTAAAATACTATTTTTGTTTATGTCTAATATATTGAAATTTGTAAAAGAAATAATATCCTGAATATTTTTTTTCATTTCATCTGGTTTAACAGGATTAGTTATTTTTTTAGTTGTAATAAAAAATAATTCTGATAAGTTTTGCACTGAAAGAGCGTATATTTTTTTCCTTTTCCAGCAATCGGCAATTAAATTTTTAGCTATAACATGTTTTTCTTTTTCACTTGAATCATAAGCATAAATAAGTATATTGCTGTCTAATAATCGAGTTTCTTTATTTCCTATCATATAATTCATCCCTATGCTTAATTAAGATTTTGCCCATGTTGTATCCTATTTCTATTTTTTTTAATTGCCTTTGTGCTATTTCTTCCTGTTCTTTTTGTTTCAAATATTCTTTAGTAGCCTCGCTGATTAATTTTCCCAAAAAACCTTTTTTCTGTTTTTTAGCAATAGCTAATTCCCTTAATTTTTTTAGTACTTCTGTTTCAATATTAATCGTAATTGTTGTACCAGCCATGATGTATTTATATTTTAGAATTATTTAAATATTTCTATTTTGTAAATATATTCAAAACAATTACTTATTTTAAAAAAATAAAAAAACATATGAGGTTAAAGGACTAAATAGAGAAAATGTGGGATTTTGAAAAGTTTAGAAAATGGAAAATGATGATATTAAAATAAATGGGATTATCAAAGGAAGTTAGATAGATAAATTAGGAGTGTTCAGAACATTAAAGAAATAATGATTGAATTCTTGAAGGGTTATCCAGATCCCATTTTCAAAAAAATTTTAAAACTTTATAAAGTTCTTTCTATTTAATAAAAAATGAAATATTCAGAATTATGTCAAACATATGAGGAACTTGAGAAAAATCCAAGTAGATTAAAGAAAATCGAGATTCTTTCTGATTTTTTAAAAAAATTAAAAAAAGAAGATAACAAAGAAATTATTTATTTAGTAAAGGGCAAGGTTTTTCCTGATTATTCTAATAAAGAGATAGGGATTTCTGATAAGCTAGTAGTAAAGGCATTGTCAAAAGCTTCTGGCTTAAGCGATAAGGAGATTATTAACAAATGGAGAAAGATAGGTGATTTAGGTAAAGTTTCCGAGGATATCATGAAAGTTAAAAAACAACATACTCTTTTCTCTAAAACATTAAATGTTGAAAAAGTTTTAGAGAACATTAGAAAGCTTCCAGAACTTGAAGGAAAAGGAACTATTGAAAAAAAGATGTCGTTAATTTCTGAATTGTTAACATCTGCTAATTCTCTAGAAGCAAAATATTTGATAAGAACCTTGCTTTCTGATTTGCGAATAGGAGTTTCAGATGGAACATTGAGAGATGCTCTCGTGAAAGCTTGTTTTAGCGAGAGTGAATTAAAAGAAGATAAAAAGGAGATAACAGACAATGTTCAGAACATTTATGACACGTCAAGTGATTGGAAACAAGTTTTTGAAAAAGCATGTAAAGGAGTGCAAGCAGTGAAGAAAACAGTTTTAGAACCTGGAAAACCAATTAAAGTAATGCTTTTTTTGAAAGAAAATTCTATATCAGATGGTTTTAAAAGAGTTGGAAAACCTGCTTTGATTGATTACAAATATGATGGCTTTAGAATGATGATTAATAAAGATGAAAAGGAGATTAAGCTTTTCACAAGAAGACTTGAAAATGTAACAAAACAATTTCCAGAAGTTAAAGAATATGTTAAAGAATATGTCAAGGGAAAAACCTTTATTTTAGACGCTGAAGCTGTCGGTTATGATCTCATGACAAAAAAATATAGACCGTTTCAGGAAATTAGCCAGAGAATCAAGAGAAAATATGATATAGAAAAATTACAGAAAGAACTTCCTATAGAGATAAATGTTTTTGATGTTATTTATTATAATGGAGAATCTTTGTTAAACAAACCTTTTAAAGAGAGAAGGAAGATAATAGAGAAAATAGTTAAGAAAGAAAAGTTTAAGATAAGGCCTTCTGAAGCGATTATTACTGATGACGAAATAAAAGCTAGGGAATTTTACCTTAAAGCTATTGAACATGGTGAAGAGGGAATTATGATGAAAAATCTCGAAGCTCCTTATAAGCCTGGTGCAAGAGTCGGATATGGTGTTAAGATAAAACCTGAAGACAATGAATTTGATTTGGTTATTATAAGAGCTGAATATGGCACTGGAAAAAGAGCAGGATGGTTAACAAGTTATACTGTTGCTTGCGGGGATAAGGATAATTTGTTGGAAATAGGAAAAGTGTCTACAGGATTAAAAGAAAAAGAAAGTGAGGGATTATCTTACAAAGAGCTAACAAAAAAATTAAAACCCTTAGTCAGTGAGGAAAAAGGACGAGAAGTTAAAGTTAAACCTGAAATTGTAGTTACTGTTGTTTATCAAAATATTCAGAAATCTCCTACTTATTCTTCAGGGTTTGCCTTACGATTTCCTCGCATAACGCGATTAAGACCTGATAGAAGTAAGAGTGATATCGCTAGTTTGGATGAGATAAAGAGAGATTATCTGAAACACTAATTTCATAACTTGATTCTGAAAATTTTCTCCATAAGTCTGTTAATTTACACTTAATTGATTCACTCATTCGGTAAGAAATATTTTTAATAAGAAAATAGTCATCAAAGTATAAGTCATCAAAAATTTCCACGCCATATTCTTTTTCTTTTGGAGTTGCTATTAAAGGCGGAAATTTTTTAATCCTCTCTCTAAATTGTTCATTGTAAGGCAGAAAATCTGGGGAAACGAATAATCTAGAGCAGACCCCAGTTAATCTATAAAAATCTGTATCTCTAGTTAGAAGGATTGCATCATCTTCATTATTTATAATCTGTGAATATAAAGCAGCTAATAACTTTTCATCTGTATCTGAACTTGTATTTGGTGATTCTCTTGTTCCTTCTCTATAATTTGTATCTCTTTTCAATTCTATTGATTTGTCTAATAATTGAATCATTTCAATAAGAATAGGATATCTGTCATCTTCTATTTTTAATATCCTCCTTTTACACTTTTTGTAAAGATCATAAGCATCAATTTGTAACTGATATAATAATCTTTTATTCTCAATACTTTTTGAGTATATTTTATCAAATCTTCTTTGAAAATATAAATCCCGAAATCCTTTAAAATCGGTTCTCTCTGAATTAGATAAAAATGCAATATTACGTCCTATAAGCTCAACAAACTTACAAAACTCATTAACAACTTCTTCAATTGTTAATACATTTCGAGCAGAGGTTAACTTTCTCGTATCCTCCAGGACTCTAATTTCTTCTAAGATTCTTTCTTTATCTATAGAACTAAAAGAAGATTTGCTTTGTAAATACCTCATAAAGTTGCTAGCACCAATTGAAGTATCAAACAATACACATTGAAAATTTTCAAGTATTTCTTCTAAATTTGTTATAACTCTACTCATCTAAAAGTATATGATAACCTTTTTTTAAAATTTATTATTGTTTGTTTTATTTAAAAACCTTTCTTATTGTGATTTTTTTGCCGTCGGCATTTTTTTATGAAAGCGAAAGGTTTATAAATTGAATTTGTTTATAAATAACTAATTAATTATTTGGAAGTGATAAATAAAAATGGAAAATAAAGAAAATTGATATTTTCTAACCTTCCATTTTTAAACGTGATAAATCAAAATGGAAAATAAAGAAAATTGATATTTTCTAACCTTCCATTTTTAAACGTGATAAACAAAAATGAAAAATAAAAAATCTTCTTTAAAGATTCAAAACATTGTTGCTACTACTTCTTTGGGAAAAGATGTTCCTTTGATAAAACTGGCAAAAACTATTACAAATACCGAATATAATCCAGAACAGTTTCCAGGATTAGTTTTACGCATAAAACAGCCAAAATCTGCGGTTCTTGTTTTTTCGTCTGGTAATCTGGTTTGTACAGGAACAAAATCTATCTCACAAGTTAGAGAAGTCATAGAGCAGGTTATTAAAACTTTAAAGAAAATAAATGTTAAAATTACAGATAAACCTAAGATAACTGTGCAGAATATTGTTGCTTCTGGGAGTATTAATCTAATGCTTAATCTTAATTTTTTATCACTTGAATTACAAAATACAGAGTATGAACCAGAGCAATTTCCGGGTTTAGTTTACAAATTGGATGATCCTCCTGCTACTTTCTTATTGTTCAGCAATGGTAAATTAGTCTGCACAGGAACAAAAAACAACCAGCAGTTAAATGAATCTATGGAGCAATTGATTAAAACCATAAAAGCAGTGCAGAAAAGTAAGTAATTTATAAAGTAATCTGATAATATAAACTATTAAAAAGAGTTCTTTTTTAATTATCTTATGAAATATGAAGATGATAAGAAGAGATGTGAAAGAATCGGAGAAGAATTAAAGAAAAAGTTACAACAGTCTACCATTGAAGAAATCTCTGAAAATTTTGCAACTGAAATTGGTGTAAAAACCCCAACAGCTCGCGTTATAATTACAAATTATCGTAAAGGTTATATGGTATTACAAGTTTCATCAGAAGCTCTATTTCGTTTTAACCGTTTTAACCAATCGCACCACCTAGAAAGACTAGCTATTTTTTATGAAGTTTTAGGGATTGACAAAGATGATCAAATTATTGCATTGACTAAAGAAGTTAATCCTCATTTTGTTTATCCTCCTGAAAGAAAGTATGCAGAAGAAAAAAACTATAAATGTACAATAGCTAGTGTAGAGTTTTCTCAAGATGGTTTATTTCTAAACCCAGAACAACTCAAAAAATTAGAAAGGATAGCCCTTAATTATGCTTTAATGAATAGAAGAAATAGCTGATTTTAATTGGGAGATTACTATAACGGAAGACTTAAATTTTTAACCAATTTATTTAAGTCTTCCGAATATAACAAAAGACATTTTGGTAAATTTTAAGAGTCTTTTGCTATATATTGAATTTTTAGTATGACAATTTATTTAAATTCATTAATGATTTTTCACTTATGGACTACGATTTATTAGTAGAAAAAGTTAAAAGAATTATTGAAATTGAAGACACATTTTCTAATAGAGCAAATCAAGAGTATAAGTCTCTTGCAGTGAAAGTAATTGAAGAAGCTGAAGAAGAGCCTCTCTTAATAGAGTATCATTCTTTATTGAAAGATCTTCTTATCATATCTGGAGGGGACATTATTGAAATCTGTAGAAGATTGCGAACAGATGTTTTAATAACATTAACAAATGATGTTTTAGTGACGCCAAGAAGCCGAGAACATAAAGAAGAAATAAAAAACTACCTTCTTGAGCAATTGAGAACAAAATGTAGTGATTCTTCTTACCAGCAATTAGAGGCTATAGTTAATATTGTTTTTGAAAATTCTTCTTAAGCATCTTTGTTTTAAAGTTGATAAATACTTATAAACATTTAACATGTTAATTCTGTATATTTCATGTAACTAAATCATGTAAAGGTAAATCATGTAAAGGAGGTAAGATGGTTTCAAATAGCGAAGAATTGGTTGGAGAATCAAAGTTGTTCTTTGATACTTATAAGAGGGAGATAGGAGATAGTTTTAGGAAAGGAAAAAAAGTTGTTTATGTTAATTTTGATGATTTAGCTTCTACTTCTCCTCTTTTAGCTGAAGCTATCATAAGCAGTCCAGAAGAAGTTTTACAATTATTGGAAATGGCTTTAGAAGAAACAGAGTTAATTAAAAATCCTCGCATAAGGTTAGACAATCTTCCTGAAACACAAAAAGTAAAAATAAGAACTATTCGTGCACATCATCTTAATCAGCTTATTTATTTTGAAGGGTTAGTAAGACAGGCAAGTGAAGTAAGACCCCAAGTAGTTAATGCTAGGTTTGAATGTCCTTCTTGTGGTACTGTTATATCTGTTTTACAAATCGAAAAAAAATTTAGAGAACCAACCAGATGTTCTTGCGGAAGAAAAGGAGCTTTTAGGTTATTAAGCAAAGTAATGGTTGATGCTCAAAGATTAGTTCTTGAGGAAAGCCCTGAATCATTGACAGGAGGAGAACAACCAAGAAGAATGAATGTCTTTTTGAAAGAAGATTTAGTTGAGCCAATAATGGAGGAAAAAACAACTCCTGGAAGCAAAGTTCGTGTTTTAGGCATATTAAAAGAAGTTCCTGTTCCTCTTCCATCTGGTTCTATTTCCACAAGGTTTGATTTAGCAGTCGAAGCTAATAATTTAATTCCTTTAGAAACCACGTATGAAGAATTAGAAATAAATGAAGAGGATGAAAGACAAATCCAAGAATTAGCAGAAGATCCAGAATTATTCAGAAAATTAAGAGATGCTATTGCTCCTAGTATTTGGGGTTATGAGGAAATTAAAGAAGCACTTGTATTACAAATGTTTGGTGGGATAAAGAAAGTGAATGAGGATGGAACTGTTTTACGAGGAGATATTCATGTATTTTTAATAGGGGATCCTGGTGTGGCAAAATCGCTCGCTTTAAAATTTATTTCAAATATTGCTCCTAAGGGAAGATACATAGTGGGCAAGGCGACTACCGGGGCCGGAATAACTGCTACTGTTGTAAGAGATGAATTTTTGAAAGGATGGAGTTTAGAAGCAGGAGCAATGGTTCTTGCTAATAAAGGGATTATTTGTATTGATGAAATTGAGAAAATGGATCCACAAGATAGAAGTGCTATGCACGAGGCACTTGAGCAGCAAACAGTAACTATCAGTAAAGCTAACGTGCAGGCTACGCTTCGCGCGGAAACATCTGTATTAGCTGCAGGAAATCCGAAATATGGAAGATTTGAACCAATGCAATCTATAACTGAACAAATTGACCTTCCTCCAACACTCATTAATAGATTTGACTTAATTTTTGTTTTAAGAGACTTGCCAAATAAAGATATCGATGAACAGATAGCAAGCCATGTTTTAAAAATGCATCAACATAAAGAAACTAAACCTGATGTAGATGTAGAATTATTTAAGAAATATGTTGCTTATGCTAAACAAAAAGTTAATCCTTTATTAACTGAAGAAGCAGTGAAGGAAATAAAAGATTTTTATGTAAAAATGAGACGAGCAAGTTTAGAAGGAGAGGGAAGATCTATTTCTATCTCTGCACGACAATTACAGGGTTTAGTAAGGTTAGCAGAAGCTCATGCCAAATCAAGATTATCTTTTACTGTTGAAAAACATGATACTGATGTGGCAATACGTTTAACAAAACACTATCTCATGCAAGTTGGATATGACCCAGAAACAAAAACTTTTGACATAGATAGGTTTACTACTAAAATATCTTCAAGCAAGAGAAGTAAACTAATTTTATTGAAGGAAACCATAAAGAAATTAGAGGCAAAATTTGGAAAGCAAGTTCCTTTAGAAGAAATTAGAAAAGAGCTTCAGGACATTTCTGATTTAGAATTTGATGATGCTATTGAAAAACTGAAAAAAACAGGAGATATTTATGAGCCTAAACAAGGATTTGTTCAAGATGTGCAGAAGTGATCAAAACCACTTATTCAATTTTTTCTGCTTTCCAAATTCTTTTAAAAGCATGGATTTTTCAATGAAATTTGTTATAGGTATTTTTAAACGGCTTTGGGCTATTTGCAATGCTTCATCAAGGGTGTTAAATTTTTCAGGAGTTTTATTAAAAGCCTCTCGAGATGTTTCTCTTAATATCCCTACTCCCAATGGTGCATAATATTCTGGGCGAACTTCTCTGAAAAAAATAGCAGTTGCTTGTTTTTTTATTTTTTCTAAATATTCACATAAAGCGAGGCGATTTGCATAATAAGCTCCAACAACATTTTCCGCATAGGTTTTTCTTCCATAAAACAATTCATAATCCTGCCAGACTTTTCCGTTTATTAATTCTATTTCAATAACCTCCAAAGAAAATTTATCTGGAAGTAAAAGTATTTCGTAATGATTGCCGTTATATTCTGCATTAAACAATAAAATATCATTAATTTCTTGATAATATCTTATTTTTTTCAAAAGAGCTTTTGATAAACTATCATCAACAGTAGTTATTGACCATCTTGTTGGCACTAATTTTCTTTGCGAGCGCAATCCAAGAAGCCCTGCACTCAATATTTTATTAATATTTGTTATAGGAATATTATAGTTATAAAGTTCTTTCATTGATTCAGTTGCTTTAACATGTATATCCGAAACTATATAATCTATTTTAGGATTTATAGTAGGATTTTCTTGGAGTCGCGCATTTTCTAAAGGAGCAGGATTTGCGATTATAGGAGAATATCGGTTTATTTCTACGTGATTTAAAGGAGTTTTTTTAAGAAAAAATTCAGTTGAAACTGATTTATGTGCCATTGATAATTCTTGCATAATATTCAAAAATTTATTTTTTTTCTTTATATCCGCCTTAAATCTTCCATATATTAACTTATTTCTTCTGGAAAGTATATCATGAATTGAAAAATTTTTTTCGTGCCAGATTTCAGGGTAGGACATTTCTTCAGTATTTTCAAAACTATCAGGACTCAAAATTCCCGCGTTTACATGAGGATAGGTAAATCTTCCTACAAAAATTTCAGGGGGACTTTTTCCAGAGAAATGAGTTTTAAGTTTCCACTCTTGATTGTAAATTATATCTCTTTTTTTAAGACTTCTTGCTTTTCCTTGAATTAATTTTCTATTATAACTGAACATGAATCACCACTTATAACGTGAGAATTAAATTTTAGTAATTATTATTTAATTCTCCCGAATATAACAAATGCAAAAACTTACGAATAATTAATGCATTTGTTATAAAATAAAAGAAAAGAAGTATATAATATTTTATTCTTTTAATTCACTTATTCCTAAAAGCAAAAAGAGAAGTCCAATCATGATGACAAACCAAACTAGCCCTCCTTTAAGGAAATCCCATGCAGCACTTCCAAAATCAAAAGAAATCTTACCTATAGCCCAATTTCCTGAAAATCCCCATACTAACACTGCTACAGTAATGAGGACAAGTCCTAGTAAAATTTCAACCCATTTATTCATTGTAGAGTTATAATTAATTAACCATTTATAAAGATTATTGTTGTTTTTTGTAAATGTTTTAGTATAATTATGCTATTAGATTAAGCTTCATAATGTTTTTATTTATCTCTGTATAAAAGTTCTTACTATAAAGGTAATACTTAGGAAAGTAACATTTATAAGTTAAGAAATCACTATTAATAATATGGCAGAAATAATTTTAAAGGTAAAAGGATATAAATGTGAACGCTGTGAACATAAATGGATACCAAGAAAAAAAGAATACCCTATTATTTGTCCAATATGTAAGTCTCCCTATTGGGATAAACCTCGTAAAAATGGAACAAGAAATACAAATGCAAAATAAGAAATTGAATTTAAATCATAAGAGAACCTGTAAGTGTGGTAAGACACATATCAATTGCTTAACTCCAAAAGAATGGCTAAAGAATCAGATTGCTCTATGGGAATTCTTTTATGAAACAAGAGACATAAGAGATAGAGAAATACACCCTGCTGTTTTTCCAATAGCATTACCTAAAAAATGCATAGAATTATTTGCGCATAAAGGAGAGTTGGTATTAGACCCTTTTGCAGGAATAGGCACAACTTTAGTAGCTGCAAAAGATGTTGGTAGAAATGCTGTAGGATTTGATTTAGGTAAAAAATATGTTGATTTTGCACAAAAAAGATTATCACAACAAAGTTTAACAGATGAAACTAAACAAATAATGATTTGTGATGATGCAATAAATATTCCGGATTATTTAGAAGAAGAAACAATTTCTTTATGCGTAACTTCTCCCCCATATGCGAATATGCTTAATAGACCCAGATTAAACAAAAGCTTGAGAGGAGATAAGAGAATAAATAGTCAGTTTATGAAAGTGCAACAATATTCTAATAACCCAAGAGATTTAGGGACTATGGAGCCTAAACAATATGCTGAAGAATTAGGAAAGATTTACAAGAAAATTCTTCCTTTATTAAAACCAAAAGCCCATTGCATCATTAATATAACTGATTTGTGGTGGGAAAACAAAAGAATACCTATTCACATTTATGTCATAGAGGCAATGGAAAAAGCAGGATATGAATTGAGAAATACTATTATTTGGGATAGAAGAAATTTAGTGAATGGAGCAGGAATTTTTGGATGGCCAAGTAATTACATAACTTTAGGGACCACATTTGAATATATTTTAGATTTTTGGAGACCATCAAAATGATGGATAAAATATTTGAAAAATATCAAAACTTAGTTAATAACGCCTCGAGAGCAATCGTGCAATTTAAAGAACAAATTAGCGGTGCTTTGTGGATGGCTGAGAATATAACTTCTTTTTCAGGAAGTCCCATAAATCCTACTCTTCCAGTTGAACAAACAAATCTTTCTCTAACTATATTCGATATATCTGGGGCAGGAAGAATTAGTGGGATAGACAATTATCATCAAGATAAGGTTCTCCATGGACATATAACATCAGGCAGCATAATAATTTCAGGAGCACATACTGTTGCAAGCATTGGTTCTTATGCATTCTTAGAATTTTTTAAATCTAATCTGTCTAACTAACTCTTCACCTTCTTTTAGTCGACTCTGTTCTTCATTTTCTAATCTTTTTTGCATATCTCCATAAATCAATTTTAGAAACTCCTTAAATTCAGACTTTGTTTTTTCCTTATCTGTTCGGTAACCTTCAAGAGCAAGGTTTTCATTTCCTTTTACAAAAGCTTTTCCTCTATAATAGAAATATTTCAACGTTTCTGCAAAGATATCGTATAAAGATACTTTATCAAATTTTTTAGGTTCTTTTTTCATAAGATCTTTTTTTATAGAAATAATCCATGCAAAAGTTAAAGCAACGAAATCATTATTTTTATACTTGGTAAATTCCTTCTTTTTTAGAAATTTCATAAAAAATATTTCTGCAATTTTTTCACAATTAACCTCATATTCTTTTTTGTTGTATCTTTTATTTTCCCAAATAAAAACAATTCCTTCTTTTTGGAGGGGCGATAAATGCTCTGATATAGTTGATTGGCTTTTGTTTAGAGTTTCGGCTATTTCTTTGTTGGTCTTCGTTCCAGTTAAGATTAGAGACAATATATTTACAATATTCTTTTTGGCCACTAATTGTTTTTTAATATTCATATATCTACATAAGAGAATTGTGGTTTATATAGTTTTCGGAGAATTAAAGATTATTACCGAAAAGTATTTAAATATAAAAAATCATTAATTTTGTAATGGAAAACAAAAAACCATCACAAATAACAAACGGATATTGGATTTACGCTATTAGCAAAAAGAAATACCCTGAACCTGCCGATAACTGTGGTAAATGGATGATCTTTGGATATAAGGGGGAGCAATTGGATAGTATTTGGGAAGGCGTTAAGAAAGCGGTGGAAAAAGGATTGCTTGGTAGCTCCGCAAAATGTTCTACCGCAAAGGAAAATCCAAATTCATTTAATAAAAATTCAGGCGTTATTTGCGTTCGTACTTATGACTCTAGTGACAAAGAAGATTTGAAAAGGATTGCTAAAGAATTATTTAAAATAGAAGGAGTTGAGAAACTATTTTATAAAGAGAATAATGCAACCTACGAAGGAAAATATGCCAACAGAGGAGATAAAAAGATTTCTAAATGGTTTGTGACAAAAAATAATTTCGAGGAGGTTTTGTCTTAAAAATGGCGGTATATTATTGGGATATAGAAACTTATTCTCCAGGAGAAAAACCAAATCCTGAAACTGATAAAATAATCTCAATCCAATTTCAGAGAATTGATTTAAGGACAGGAAAGCCATTTGGAGAGCTAATAATTTTAAAAGAATGGGAATCTTCTGAAAAGCAAATAGTAACTGAATTTTTTGATAGGTTTCTTGCAGACGGATCAAATATTTGGGACTTTGTTCCTATTGGCATTCAACTAAATTTTGAATGGGAGTTTATTATATCAAAATCTAATAAATATCTTGATAAAAAATTGGTTAGTAGGGATTTACATTATAGTAGGCCCTATATTGATATAAAATCTATACTTGTTTTATTAAATAACGGAAATTTCAAGGGAGCAAGTCTTAGTAATTTTACTGATAAATCACAAGATGGGAAAGTCATAAAGAACTATTATGAAAAAAGACAATTTGACAAAATAGAGAATTATATAATAAATGAAACTAACGCCTTCTTTGTATTTTTACAAAAGATAAATAAAAACATTGGAAAATTATTAGAATGAAAAGAAAAATAAAGAAAACACAAAGTTACAGAGAAAATGGAGATTTGATAGGCTTACAAGCTGACAAAGGCGGTTTTATAAATTGTAGTAATTGTAAGAGAAAAATAAAGAAGGAACTCTCTTATTATTACCATCCTAATTGTTATTGCAGAAATTGTTGGATCCCTATAGACAAACAACACAAAAAAGAAATTGAAAAGATTTTAGGATATATTTAAAATTAAATAACTCCTGTCTCAACAAACTTCTTTATATCTTTTGCAAATTCAGTGTTTGATTTAAACCTTGAATTTTTATGTTTTATATTCTTCAAAGTTTCTGGAGGAATATAACAAAATCCTTCAGTTTTCTTACAATGTTTTTCTATTATTTCTACATTAGAAGCAGTAAACTCTGAAGGTTGGTTAAAAAATCCAATCATACTATCACCATCAAAAGCTAATCCTCTTGTTCCTCTTTCTCTCAACTTAACATTTTTTACTTCTACTCTATGCCTTTTCTTGAATTTGTCTTTTTTAGGGTGAAACATTATAAAATCTGTTCTTTCTGCTTTCTTTGTATAATGAATTCCCAACTTTAAACCGATATTCATTAACTCTCTTTCAACGCATAGCTCAGCTATATTACCCGAGATAACTTGAAAAGTTTGGCTTATTCTTCTTGAAGTTTCTTCCATAAAATTACTATATTCTATCTCACCTACTTTGATGGGTTTCAATAATTCTTTTTCTACTTTCTCTCTTATGTCTTTAGGAATATTAACCAAGTCTTCTCTTGAAAGTAAATCATCAACTTTTTTCTTATAATATTCTTTTCTGTATTTCTTTATTAACTCAAATGTCTTAGAATGAATCTTATTAAGGTCTGCTTTGGGATTTTCTTTATCCGCTTCTTTAACTGTTTCTGTTGAAGAAGGAATTAAATTCTCTTTATTCATCTCAAGTTAGAGGAAATACTTGTTTAAAAGCCTTTTGAAAATTCTTTCTTATATACAATACACATCAAGAAAGCTTGTTTGAAGCATAACTTCAAACATTATTGAACCTTTCAATTTATTTATAAACTATTATTTTCTTAATAGAATATGGATGATAAATTTATACTTATGGGAATTGATGATGAGAACTCAAAAGATATTGCTGAAATTTTAAAAAGCAAGACAGCGAAGAGAATTTTGGATTTTTTAAGCGAGGTAAAAGAAGCGAGCGAAAAAGACATTGCCGATAATTTACAAATGCCATTAAATACTATTGAGTATAATCTTAAAAAATTAGTTAATTCAGGATTAGTTGAATCTAGAAATTTTTTTTGGAGTGTAAAAGGAAAAAAAATTCCAATGTATAAACTAGCTAAAAAACATATTATTATTGGAACAAAAAAACCAAGTTTAAGTTCATTAAAAATGATTCTTCCTATTATTTTAACGATTATAGGATTAATTGCTCTTATTGGTTTTGTTTTATTTAATCAAAGCTTATCAAATAAATATGAATCTGATAGCATAAAGAAATTTAATTCAATAGCTGAAATAAAAACATTCTTAGAAGAAAATAATGATCAAGAATCTGGAAATGTATTCAGTAGAGGAGCTATTTCAGAAGCAGGTTTAGAATCTGCGCCTAGTGTAGCATCAGATTTAGCTAAAGCCAGTAGTTATTCACAAACAAATATACAAGTTGAAGGGGTTGATGAAGCTGATATTGTGAAGAATGATGGAACTTATATTTATGCAGTTAGCAATAACAAAATATTTATTATAAAAGCATATCCTGCTGAAACAATGGATATTGTTAGTGTAATAAATTTATCAAATGAACAGGTTAGTCAGATTTATTTGAATGAAAATAAATTAATTGTTTTTTCAGATAACTATAATTATGGTTGCAAGGGAGATGTATGCATTGCACAAGTAGCAGGAGCGCGAGCTGGAGAATCAGATGTTGGTGACACAGGATCTGGAGAATCACTAGTTACAAGAGTACAAGAAGCAGTGATAGCAAGTTCTGATATTGCATCTGCTAAAATGATTGCTCCTATACCTTCTAGCTCTGAAACTAGACTTTATATTTATGATATAACTAATAGAAATGTTCCTAGCTTAGAAAAAGAAATATCTTTCGAGGGAAATTATGTTGATTCCAGAATGATTGATGACCACGTGTATGCTATCACTAATAAATATGCTTCTATTAATAATCCTGAACCGCCTATTTATATCTTGGATGGAAGAGAAATAAGTATTGCTGCAAATGATGTTTATTATTTTGATTACAGGGATTATAATTATGTGTTTACAACAGTATCTTCTGTTAATGTTAATAATGGCGAGTTTAATCATAAAACTTATCTAACAGGAGGCTCGAGAACTATATATGTTTCTTTAGATAACGTTTATCTTACCTACGAAAAGATACAAAATGTAGAAAATTATTTGGATAAATATGTTGATGGAATAATTGATTTAGTTCCAGAACTAGATGAAAAAATCTTGGAAATAAAGAATTCTGATAAAAATGATTATGAGAAACTTTCAGAAATTAAAATGATTATTTATGAATATTCTTTTTCATTGAGAGGAGAAGAGAAAGAGCAATTTGATAAAAGATTAAAAGAGTTTCATGAAGATTTTGAGATAAAAATTTCTAAGGACTATGAGAAAACTGTCATTCATAAGATAGGTATTGATAATGGGGAGATTGAATATAAAGAAGTTGGAGAGGTTCCTGGAAGAGTTTTAAACCAATTTTCTATGGATGAATATAAGGGATATTTTAGAATTGCTACTACTACCGGAGATAGTTGGAGAGAAACAAGTTTAAATCATCTTTATATTTTAGATGATAATCTAAATATTATAGGAAGCGTCGAGGATTTAGCTAAAGGCGAAAGAATTTATTCTGCTCGTTTTATTGGAGATAAGGTATACATGGTTACTTTTAGGCAGGTTGATCCCTTGTATGTGATTGATGTTTCTAATCCTGCAAAACCCGAAGTTCTTGGATATTTGAAAATAACAGGTTATTCTAGTTATCTACAGCCTTATGATGGAAATCATTTAATTGGTATCGGCATGGAAGCTGATGAAAGCGGGAGAGTACAAGGTTTGAAAGTGAGTTTATTTGATGTAAGTAATTTTAATAATCCTCGAGAAGTTTCAACTTTTGACTTAAATAAAGATCTGGGAATTAAAGCATGGTCTCATAGCGAGGCGTTGTATGATCATAAAGCAGTTTTATTTGACAAGGATAAAAATTTATTTGTTATTCCTGTTTCATATAATGTTTACATTAATGATTTTAATGAGTTTTGGCAAGGAGTATATGTTTTTTCTATTAATGAAAATGAGATAAAACCAAAAGGCAGAATAGCTCATTTTGAAAAAGAAGAAGATTATTGGAAAGGGAATATTAGAAGAAGCCTTTATATTGATGAAAATTTGTACACTGTCTCTTTGATGAAAATAAAGGCTAATTCATTAGAGAATCTAGAGTATATCAGTGAAACCATTTTAGAGTGAAATAGAAATGTTTTTTAATCCAGACTGACAATAACTTTATTTAATCTAAATGACTTATATTTAATTAGATATTAATGAGATGAGCGAGAAAATTTTAATTAATCTTCCAGAAATTAAGGTAGAGGAATCTAAACCTTCTATGACAAAAGTAGATGTTTTGAAAAAATTGAGTTCTGGAACAGAGTTACGGGAAGGGATAAATGATATTGTTAAAGGAGGCATGGGCGCTATTATAGTTGCTGCAAGTCCTAAAGTTATGCAGATTGCGAAAGGAGGTTTTAAGGTTAACTGTAAATTTACATCTAAAAGACTAACTGAATTAGCTAAAATGGATGGAGCTATTATTCTGTCAGAAGATTTTAGAAAAATTCTCTTCGCAAATGTTTATCTTGTTCCTGACAGTAGTTTAACTAGCAGCGAAACAGGCATAAGACATCAGGTAGCTGAAAGAACTGCTAAACAAATTAATGGCATGGTTATTGCAGCATCTCAAAGAAAAAGGGATATAACTATTTATTATGGGAATCACAAATATTCCTTACAACATACAGAAACATTGTTGCGAAGAGCTACTGAAACCTTGCAGATTTTAGAAAAACAAAGAGAGGTTTTTGATGAATTGTTAGTTAATATGAATGTTTTGGAAATAACCAATTTAGTTTCTGTAGGAGACGTATGCAGAGTGTTACATAGAATAGAAATCATGAGAAAAATGACAAACATCATAAATGAGAACATTATAGAATTAGGCAAGGATGGCATTATTTTACGAATGAGAATGAGGGAGATAACTAGAGGCATTGAAAAAGAAGAAGACATGGTTATAAAAGATTATAAATTAAAGCAGAATAGATTACGAAATTTTTTTGATGATTTAAATTTTGAGGAAATACTTGATTTAGAAACAATAGCAAAATATCTTTTTAAAGAAGCTCTTGATAAAGAAATATCTCCGAGAGGTTATAGAATACTAAGTAAAACAAGTTTACCAAAGCCTGATGTTGATAAGCTATTAGTTAATTTTTCAAGCCTTGATAAAATACTAAATGCAGAGGATTCTTCCATAGCTAAGATAATTGGAGATAGGTCAAAAACATTTAAAAAAGAAATAAACCAATTACGAGAACAAATTTTAGTTGGAAAGAAAGTTTAGTTTTTAATATGCAATAAAAGATAATAATGTTTATTAATAGTCTATCCTAATATTTTCTATGGATATTTATTCATTAAAAAGAAAGAGGTATGGTGGTGATGGACACCCTTATTCAAGAAATACAGCGTTGTATTATGGAAGTGCTGTATCTTTAGTTGGATGTGGATTAGATGATTTATTGAATGGAAGAACTTCTTCAGTTCCTCAACTCGCTGTTGATAAATCAATAAGATTATTTGAATTAGCACGTGGATATTTTGGATATAGGGATTCCGGATTTAAAACTTATCATAAGAGCATGCCTGATATTATGCATGCAAATAGATTTGTTTGTAATGCATATGGAATGATTCCAGGTGTTGATATGAGCACTTTAGAATCTCGAGAGCAAAAAGTAAGAGAAGGATTGTTTTTAACTCAAACTCTAAATCATCTTTTTAACACGAATGTAGTTCCTTCACGATTTAAACCATTTTACGAAGAGTTAAAACAAGTTTATGATAATTTATTTCATATTTATCAACAAGAACATAACGATTATATTCGTTCTAGAGATCCATTTGATGATTAATGTTATTTAAAACGATAATGTTTATTAAGATTAATTATTACTCTAAATCATGATTAATCCTTTAGATGTTTTGTATCTAAGACATAAAATTGCTGCACAATATGATACTACAACTATACATATTGCCACAGGATTAGAAAAATTATTGAATGGAGAAAAAAATGTGCATATACCTAGAGGCTATGTTGATACTGCTATCAGTTTATTTCAATTAGCCCATTCAGGATTTGCGAACCTTGATTTTATATCCAAACACGGACATAGAGATTTAGAAGAAATCAAAGCAATGACTTATGTTACTAATGCGTATGCAATGATTAATCCTGAATATAATAAAGATGATGCATCTCGAGAGCTAAAAGTAAGAGAAGGATTGTTTTTAACAGAATGCATCCCTGTTTTACTTAAAAATCAAGCAATTCCTCACAATTCGATTGCCTTATACGAAGAATTAAGGCAAGTATACAAGAATTTATTTCGCATAGCTGAAGAAGAAAATCAGAGGCAGTTTTATGAAGATACTGATGATGATTGATAAAGATAATATGTTTTAGTAATAGCTTACTTTTTTGAAGCTATTTTATATTAATTTAATTAAGTGTGTAATTCGTTAATAATTGGTAAAGATGGGTTGAAGAGAATCTTATAATATCTAATAACGTGTTACTTTTATTAAGGATAATTACTTTTATTTAATAATTACTTCAAAAAAGTAAGTAAATACCTTTTTTAATTTGAGTTCTTTAATAAATATAACGTGAGACATAAATAATTGAACATACTCATTTATGTCTCCCGATTATATCAAAAGACGTTTTGTTCAGTTAATTCAGTCTTTTGATATAATATCAACAATTAGATTATAACGGAAGACTTAAATTCTCAACCAATTTATTTAAGTCTTCCGAACATAGCAAAAGACATTTTGGTAAATTTTAAGAGTCTTTTGCTATAGATAAAATAAAAATGTATAACAAAATTAGAAACAAAACAAATTCAGAAAAATTTTGGTCTGGAAAAGTAACAGAAAAAAGTGATGCCTTGGATTTAGAGGAAGGAGTTTTTACTTGGAAAAATCCTTTAAGAATTGCTAAGTCTTTAAAGAGGTCTGCATTAACAAGTAATAGGAGAAAAGGAACTCCATTTCAATCTGCTATGTCAATGCTTAATTTTTACATTAATAGGGCAGGAAAGAACTTAAAATTTGAGCAAAGGAGAATTTTGGAACAAGCAAAAATTGAATTAAGAAAAATATTTGATAAGTAAATTTACAATTTGTTATCTTCATTTAAGATAAGTTACTTTTATATATTTGTATAGTTTCTTTTTTCAATGTTAGGTGAAAATATGATTAATGAAATTAAAGAACACTTAGATAAAGCCCAGAATCCATTATTTTTTTTTGATAACGATAATGATGGATTATGCTCGTTTCTTCTTTTGAGAAGGCATATTGAAAGAGGGAAAGGCGTTACTATAAAATCTTTTCCTGATTTGAACGTATCTTATTATAGGAAAGTAAAAGAATTAAATCCAGATTATATTTTTATTTTAGACAAGCCCATGGTTTCTGAAGAATTTTTAAATAAAGTTAATAATGATAATATTCCTATTGTGTGGATAGACCACCATCAAACTGAAAGGTATAATGATTCTTTTGTTTATTATTACAATCCTTATCTTGATAACAAGACTAGTGAACCAATTTCTTATATTGCATACAAAATAACTTCTAAAAAAGAAGATGTATGGCTTGCGTTAATCGGATGTATTAGTGATTGTTATTTTCCTGATTTTTATCCTGTCTTTGAAAAACAATATCCTGAATTAAGCAAGAAAGCTCCTAGTTCTGCATTTGACGTTCTCTATAATTCTGAAATTGGAAAAATAGCTAGAATATTGGATTTTTCGTTAAAAGATACTACTACGAATGTTGTTAATATGATAAGGTACATGAGTAAAGTGAGAGGGCCTATGGAAGTTTTAGAGGAAAACTCAAAGACCAAACAGATTTTAAAAAGATATAAGGAAATAAACACGAAATATCAGGTTTTAATTTCAAAAGCACGGGAGATGGCTGGGAAAGATATGCTTTATTTTCAGTATGGTGGGCAATTAAGTTTAAGCTCTAATCTAGCAAACCAATTAAGCTACGAGTATCCTGATAAAATTATTATTGTTGTTTATATTAAAGGAGATGTTGCTAATATTTCTTTGAGAGGAAAAGGAGACATAAGGAAACTAACATTAGAGGCTTTAAAGGGAATTGATGGAGCAAGTGGAGGAGGACATCAAAATGCTACTGGAGCGAAATTATCTGTTTCAGACCTCCCTAAATTTAAAGAAAGAGTTGAGAAATTATATAAAGAGTTTCGGTAATCTTTTTTTGAGAAGAAAAAGTATTTAAATAACATTTTTTATATCTATAAAAAGAGATGGCATCAAAATCAAACTCACGTTTGTATTTAGCTAAGAATTTATTAAAGATTCCTAAATCCAAATGCTCGAACTCGCATTTGCATTCACTTACTAAATTTATAAGATTGCCTGAATACAAACGCTCGCAATCACAAATAATAGCTATGATTTTATTAATTCTCCTAGTTTTAACGATAATCATTGTTTTATGGAATGTTGTAGGAGGATTTGTTAGTGAAAGTACCTCTTCTGTTGCATCTCAAAAAAAATGTGCAGGAGTCATTTTGTCTATAGATAAAATTTCTCCTACAGAATTTTCTATAAGAAAAACCGGAGGAAGAACTATT
>Ga0209541_10005949_pt1 | contig 21079 bp, 25 predicted proteins | sample RifCSPlowO2_01_FD_184027 | JGI IMG/M metagenome (GOLD analysis project Ga0209541, IMG submission 184027) | Groundwater microbial communities from Rifle, Colorado - Rifle CSP2_plank lowO2_0.1 (SPAdes) (version 2) | ecosystem: Environmental > Aquatic > Deep subsurface > Groundwater | place... | reverse complement strand
CAAAAACTCCCAAAGATGTAGATGAAATGGATTTAAATGACCGCGTTCAACGAATATTAAAACCAAGAGTCCAGGAATTCAACAATTGGATTGACCAATCTGAAAAAGAACTAAGAAAAAGATTTGAATTAGAAAAAACATATTTACGAAGTCAAGTCGCTTCATTAAAACTTTATTCGAGATGGGTAAAACCATATTTAAAAGCAGCAGAGCAGTTAAAAATGAAAGACAGAGACCGTTCTCCCGAATTAGTTGGAATGTTCAACACAGTTCTTTTTGAATTAAGTTTATTTGGAAAAAGAAAAATTAATGTCCACGACGCTGCACTTGACGGCGACTTGCCTCTGGAATTCCAAAAAATGAAAGTAAAAAGAGATTATTATTCTGTAGTCTTAACAGACTTTACATTTAGGGCAATTCCTCGACAGCAGGGAGTTTTAGTTGGAAGAACAAATGTTGCCTTCAGAGCATACGCATTAAACGACGACGAAATTAATAAAATAAACGAAGAAATAAACAAGTCAGACATCGGCGATGTTTTGGGTTTAATTGAAGGTGCAACAACAGAAAGTTTAGACGTGCTCCAATCTGAAATCGATGAATTCCTCGAAGACGATTCTAAAAAATCTTCAAAAAACAAATCTCAAGATCAATCAAATCCTTTCTTGGCTTTAATCGGTTGGTATGATAAATCTGAAAAACCAAAACCAAAACCAAAATCATCTGGTGATGGAAAACCAAAAATTACCGGCCCTGTTAGAAAAGATGATTGGATTGAAAAGACTCATTTAAGACCTTACGCTATTGCAGATGCTAAAACAAATTCTTTTAACATTTTTGACATCTACAAAAAAGCTCACGGCATGGCGAGTTGGACTTAAAATTGACTCACTACTTTCGTTTATTGATAACTCCAAATCAGACTTCGTCATGATTCTTCGTTGGATATAGCTAATGCAATAATTTTATTGATTGTCTATCACTACTTTTTATTTTTTAATTAATAGTTTATTATCCGCGAAGAATGAGCGCTATTTCTCCTTATTTCTCCCTGCCATAAATTACCAAAAACAATCCAACAATAACAAGAACCACTGCAACAAATGAACCAGCAGCACCGCCGCTATCAGAAACAACAAAACCTGTAAAGTCATAAGACGTGCTTAACAGAAAAACTCCTATCAATAATGCAACTGCACCAATAATTGTCATAGTCTTATTATGCATAAAAATAAATGTTTTGAAACTATTTAAAGTTGTTGATTATCTATCCTCCAATCATAATCTTTTAATTTCCCATCTCGGCTAGGATCCCAAAACATAATTTCGTCGTGTCCTAAAACTCCAGTTGCCCTAGCTAAAAGAATTGATTTCTCTACTAAATATAGTTTTCTTAAATGATCTTTTCTTCCAGTAAATGTTGGGTCAAAAACCAAAGTATTATTACATAACTTCTTGTAAAAATCTGCTCCTCGCTTAGACATTAAAGCCAACGGCGACATTTCTGCAGGAGTCAAATTATGTTTTTCATTAAAATGTTTTATTGTTGCAATATAAGCAGCAACATCTGGGGGATAAAAAGTAAAAATGTTTGAGCCCTCCCTATCATATTCAAAAGTATACCTAATATTTCCTAAAAGACTATGCTCTGGAGCTCTTCCTTGTTCATACTCTGAATTCAAACTCCAAACAACTGCTCGTCTTTCAGTAACCCCTTCAACCGGAACATGATTCAATTTCAAATCATATCTTGATTCTTTTTGTCTTCGCGATGGAACTCTGCATACAATAGTTTCTCCTTCTTTCACAATTCTATTAGCATGTTTCTCTTCATCTTCAATTGTTGAACCAGAAGGCATAACATCAATTCCACCAGCCATATTTTCTGCATAAGCAAAAATTCTCTGTCCTTCAGGCAGCCAAACGAAGGGGACTTTTCTCTTTCGTCTGTCACGTCCCTGAACAGGATACCATCCATAACCAACAAAATTAATTTCTTCTTCTCTCATACCTTCAAGATTTCCTAAATCACGAGCTCTAATTGCCAACGGAATATCATTGTTAGCCAAAGCTTCATGTCGCGTTTTCGGATTACTTAACATAACTAAATTTCCGTGTTTGTAACATTTTCTCCCAGCTTCCCATCCAGATAAATTTCCCCTATAAAATTTTCCAGGAATTATTTGTGTTCTTACTTCTAAAGCTTCATCATCAGCAAGCCCATCAATTTTTTCAACAAGTCCCCTGGCTTTAGAAACTCTTTTAGGATTTAAATTAAGAATTCTATTTACATCCCGCTCTCTAAAAAAAGACTTTTTTCCCATGAATCTACTAAAAATTAAAACTTAAAAATATTTGGGTGGTCAAAAACAAAAACCTTAAATAATTCTTTCTCGTAGATAATTTATGAAAAAGAAAAGTGAAAAAGAATTAGTTGAAACTGAAAAAGAATTAGAAAAACCTGCCGAAGAAGAATCTGAACTTGAAGAAACAATTGATAATGAAATAACTCAAGAAGTTGAAGAAATTATTAATGAACAAATGTTCACAGAATTTATGAGCCCAGGCGGTTTAAGAATCTCTTCAAGTCTTGACCAAGTTGCTCTCGCCGCACCTACAAGAATAAGAATAGAATCAGGTCCTAATTTATCCCGAGAAGATGAAGGTGAAGAAATAAGATATGCCATGACACCTGCTGGTGGGCAAGACACAAAATACATGTCGACAGCAACAGGAGATAAATTCTATTCTGAAAACGATCAGCGAATAGATTATTCACCAGACACAGGAAGCTTAGTCCGCGACACAACAACGTCAAACTTTCAAAGAGACAACTTTCAAAGTCAAACAGACATAGACCCCTTAGCAGCAATGGGAATTCAAAGACACGAAGATATTAATATGAATTTCACTCAGCCAGGATTATGGGGGATAAAAAAGAAACGTCTCGGCGAAAAATCCGAAGACAGAAGATATATAACAAAATGAATATCAATAATATCAAATATAAATAATAAAAAGAGGTAAATAATAAAAGAGAGTGACAAATTATTAAGTTAAATTTTGACTTAACTAAATATCAGCGAAGAAATTTGACGAAGTCAATTTCAGAGTAATTTATTGAGCGAATGTAATGAGCTCCAATTTTCAAAAACCAAAATGGCAGACTATTCAATAAAAGACATTTATCAGGGAAGTTATTCTACTTTGAAGCCAAACTATGGCGACATTTTCACAGGTTACAGAACTTCTGTTTCAAGTATCGGTGTTTCAACAGACCCGCGAACAGCGAATATTCTAAATGAAATAAATATGAAAGTTGCGCCAGGACAAAAAGTAATGGAGCTTTCTTTAATCCAGCCAAACATCTTCGACGCAATTCCAAAACAACATTTGAAAGAAGCAAAACGCATGGCAAAACTTACTGGTGTAAGTGTCACTGTTCATGGTCCTTTATTAGAACCATCAGGAATAATGGGACAACAAGGTTTCAGCGAATCAAGCAGACAAGCAATGGAAAGGCAAATGACTCAGGCGGTTATGAGAAGCCACGAACTCGACGCTGAAGGAAACATTCCAGTCACATTCCATTCCTCAACGCAAATTCCTGGTCCAGAAATATCAAAAGATAAAGAAGGAGAAAAAATAGGAAAAATCTCAATAATTGACAAAGATACAGGCCAAATGCAGGCAACAAGACTTGAACCAAAATATTATCCTCATTACACTAAAGAAAAATTAGAACAGGGTAAATTAGAAAGTCCCGAAGAGCATTTGGAAACAATTAATCGAAGTCAATGGAGCAATGCATTATCAGCAATGGTTATAAGCAAGGACCGAGCAGACCAAATCCTAAATGAAAATTTGCCGTTAGTGCAAGAAAAACTTGCTAAGATTGCTTCAGGAGAAATAACTCCAGATGATCTGCCACCAACACAAAAACAGGCATACAACAGAGTTAGAAATGCACAGGAAATATTAGAAGATTCAATGTTAACTGCAAGCACATTATTCAACAAAGCTTACAAACTTGGCAATGAAGAAGAAAAAGAATATCTAAAGAAAGTATCAGAAAATTTCAGAAAAAACCTGGATGAAAATAAAACGCTTCAAAGCCAGTCAGATGCAATTCAAGATTTAATGAATAATCTCCAGCCGCTTGCACCAAAACAATTTGAACTTCTCGACGATTTTGCAAAAGAAAAATCTTCTGAAACATTTGGAAATGTTGCGTTCAATGCATATAAAAAATTCGGCGACAAAGCGCCGATAATTAGTATTGAAAATCCTCCGGCAGGTATGGGTTTAGCAAGAGGCCAAGACCTAAAAGATATTGTTAAGGATTCTAGAAAACAATTTGTAAAAAAAGCAATGGAAGAAGGCATATCAAGAGGCCAGGCAGAAAAGGCAGCAGAGAAACTCATCGGAGTAACATGGGATGTCGGCCACATTAACATGCTTAGAAAATACGGCTTTGATGAAAAAGACGTCGTCAAAGAAGCCGGAAAAATCGCGCCATATCTAAAACATGTTCATCTTTCAGATAATTTTGGAATGGAGCATACAGAACTGCCGATGGGAATGGGAAATGTCCCGATGAAAGAAATTATGAAAAAACTCGGCAAAAAAGGTTTCGAAGCCAAAAAAATTATTGAGGCAGGAGATTGGTGGCAGCACTTCAAAGTTTCTCCTGTTGGTGAAAGTTTAAACGCAATGGGCTCGCCGATTTATTCAATGCAAATGCAGCCATATTGGAATCAGGCAGTCGGCTTGCAGCAAGGTTATTTCGGAGGATACGGCGCATTCCTTCCAACAGTAAATTATGAAACTTTCGGCGCAGGATTTTCAAATCTTCCTCAAGAACTCGGCGGACAAAAACCAGGCGCGCAAGGCTCAAGAATGAGTGGAAGGGGGATGGAATAAAATCATTTTCTATTGCACTACAATAATATTTAAAAAAGAGATATTCCTTAATTATTTATGTCATTAAATAAAAAAATCCAAAAAGGATTATATACTGGAGCTTTTTTAACAGCAGTTGTGACTTCAACTTTAATCGGAAGAGGAATGTATGACAGATTTAGAGATAATCCTTTAAACAGCAAAGTTATACAAGAAGAAGTCTTACTAAGTAATTCAATAAATCATCTTGACGAAACAAAACGAAACCACTTTTTTTCTGAAGATTTTATCAATTATACTATGCAAGAAAATGTAAGATTAACTGAACAGCATCAAAATTTAGTTAATAGTGTACCTTATCAAAAAGCGATAGAAAAAAGAGAAAAGTTTTTGTCGGCTATTTGGACAGCTACAGCAGGGGGTTTAATTGCAGCAGGAACTTTGCTTGTAGGTTATTTAGGGTTGGCATACATAACTTCGCCTATGAGAGAAATAGAAAAGAGAGAAAAAGAATCTTCTTATAGTGCAACAGGATTGTTATAATTTTAATAAACAAACATTCTTAATAAATACCTTAAATATCTAAACATTCTAAATTTCTCCACATTAACAATCTTTCAGCGAAGAAATCTGCCGAAGGTGATTTTTGAGCCATGATGAACGAGCGAAGCGAGTCAATATTCCTAACATTTAAAAACTATATTCAATTATATATATTAAAAGAGAAGATGAAAAAAGTAATAGAAACAGTTTTAAAAGTTATAGGAATTATAATACTCATAGCTTTAATACTAAGAATCTTTGGGGTGTTCTAAAATGGATCTCCTAAGAATCTTTCCACCCCTCGTGGATTTTGGGGTTATTGCTTTGATAGGAATAAAAACATTAAATACGCAATGCTTTAATCCAATTGATATTAACCTTTCATTAGGGGCATTGATATTTTCAATAATAACTGAAATATATTTAATAAAAACAAGATAATAAGATGGTAAAGAAAAAAGATTCTAAAAAAGATAAAATAAATCCAAAAAACTTTCCAACCCTAGATTTCAAAAAAGACACAGAAATTGCAATGGATTTTGCAACCAAAACATACGAACGATTTAATAAAATAGTAAAGTCAATAATTCTTTTTGGTTCAACAGTAAAACAAACCGCAGGAACAACCTCTGATATTGATATTATAATTTTAATCGACGATGTTTCAATTAAATGGGACCAAGAATTAATCGCGTGGTATAGAACAGAACTTGACAATATTATGAAAAAAAATCCTTACAAAAAAAACATCCACATAAATACAATTAAACTTTCAACTTGGTGGGAAGATTTAATTCGCGGGGACCCGGTCGTAATAAACGTAATAAGATATGGTGAATCAATAATTGATTCAGGCGGATTTTTCGAACCATTAAAATTCCTTTTGCTCAACGGAAAAATTAAATCAACGCCAGAAGCAATTTACAGCAACTTGCAGCGAGCGCCGTTGCATTTAGCACGCTCAAAAGTTTCTGAACTCAACGCAATTGAAGGATTATATTGGGCAATGGTTGACTCTGCGCAAGCAGCTTTAATTTCAGCAAACATAATCCCGCCGTCGCCAGAACACATTCCTGCAAATTTAAAAGAAACATTTGTAGACACAGGAAAATTAAAAATAAAATACGTTACAGATTTCAGAGATTTGCATTTCCTGCACAAGCAAATCGTTCACGGTGAAGTCACAGATTTGAAAGGTGTTGAGATAGACGCGTGGCAGGAAAAAACAGAAGATTTCATAAAAGTTATGGCAGAATTGGTCAAGGAAAATATTGAAAAGTAAAGATTACATTTTATATAATTTATAAAAATTGTTAACCTAACTCACTTGCATAAGCAACTAATATATGTCACTCTTTTTTATGTGTAAATTTTCTTGCTTCGCAAAGATTAATGGCTTCGAGCCAGACTTCGTCAAGGCTCTTCGCTAAGAAATTGTTAATTCAGAATGAAGACAACCTGCGGTTTTCTTTCACACACTTTTCCCTTAGATTAGATGTTGTTATCGTTTATACCTTTTCACACCAAACACAAGTTTTCTTAGGACAATCTTCGTTAAGCATTTTTACTGCTTTGTCAAAAAGTTTCTCTGCATCTTCTGGAGTAATTTTCATCTTTTTTAAATCAGTATTAAAAACAACTTCGCCCGTTTCTAAAACTTCTTTTGGGTGATAGAATAATAAATAAGCAAAATTTTCAACCTTATGTCCTAACTTTTCAAGAAGCCAAGCATAGATATTAAGCTGGTCTTGATAATGCTCATGAGTATCCTCTTTCAATGGAAAGCCACGAGTTTTATAATCAAGAACAACAAGTTTATTATTTGTTTTATTTATAAGTAGGTTATCTATTCCACCATGTAAAATATTTCCGTCTTTGTCTTCAAACCATAAACCTTTTCTTGAGTTTCTCCATTCTTTTAATAATTCTCTATCATCAAATAATTTAAGATTTTTACATTCAGAGTTATCACATAGTTCAGGAGGAAGTTTGCCTTTTTCCATGAATTTGTCAAAGTGTTTCTTCAATATTCCATCCATTCCTGAAGGGAGTGAAGGAAAAATTCCAGTAGGTCTACTCCAAACTTTATGCACCGATAGCCAGAAACAACGAGGGCATTCATGCATTAAGTTTAATGTTGATGGTGATAGTTTGAAAGCCATTTTAAGATAAAACATAGGTTTTAGGTAAATCTACTTTTCCACTTGTTTTTTTAAATAAATTTTTGCTTCCAGAACTCCAAATCTGCCATTTAGATATTTTATCATCTATATAAACAAAGTAATCTAAATCTTCCATCTTAAGATCTTTTATATTAGATATCTTAAAATTTTTATTAGCCCAAAAACCAACACCTATTTTTATTATCTTTGGTGCTTTTTTATCATAACGTCTAATAAAAATATTCAATGCGTCTTTATATTCTTGATTCTTTTTAAATAAAGCTATTTTATCTATATCTTCTTTAACATCTCGTATAGAAAATTTTCCTTTATTCTCTTGTATAGCTGTATGCTTGTTTGGTAAGTAAGCAACCACGTCTAAGTAACTTCTTTGTTGTCCTCTACCAGTCCCAGGAGAAACTAAGATAACTCTATCGCCCTGTGCACAAGGGTAACTAGCAGCCATAACTTTGTATTTATTTGGTTTGAGTATGTTATGAACTGTGATGTAAGTTACATCGTCTTCATCTAATTCTTTTCTTGAGTCTATTTTTGTAATCGCATCATTATCCCTAAAAGATTCATTCTTAGAAAAATTATTCCATTTTAATTTTATCTTAAGGTTATCATTTTCATCACAAATAATAAAATATTTGCAATCTCTAAAGATTGTTCTCATAGGTTTATTTAAATTAAAATAGTTATTTTTAATAATATCTTTTAAATCTATTTCCAAAATATTTTCTTTAGAATCTTTATAAAACTCTAAGATGGTTGAAAAATCTTGAACATTATTTAAAGCAGAGCCATAAATAAAACAATATAAATAATCAAACGCTATTTTTAGTGAATTTGTTCTTATATACTCTCTAATCCTATTCTCAGAGCTGGTCGAATTATACCAAGAAGGGTTATTTTGTGAAAAGCACATTTTACCAACAACATTATCTACAATAGTTCCATAATAAGCAAGCATCCCTCTTTCGGGGTCCATTGCATGCCCAAATCTGTTCAGCTTTAATGTCAGCTCAGAAGTAAGTGGATTCCATTTTGTCCTGCTTGAATTTAGCTTACTTTTATCTGAAAAATTACAATCTTTTAATTTAGAGTTCCAATCACTAAAATATTTATGATGGTCTAAACGTTCTTCCAATTTTTTAATCCAACTCTCTCTATCTGCTTTTGGATCGGATATTATTTTTGATAGTTCTTTTAAGAATAACTCAAAATCTTTAATATCTTTAGGGCAAGACAAAAATTCATCATCAACTATTAAATCTCCTTTTGAATCGCACTTCCAATCAAAATGATAAAATGTTAAACCAAACTTTTTAAGGATAGCGGCGTAAGGTTCAACGGCATTAAATTTTATATTCCCTCCATGTTCCCCACTTTGAGATAATTTTTTTAACGGAGATATTTTAACATACAAACAATTATTTTTAGCTGCCGCAACTAATCCATCAAATCTTTGTAATTCATGATCTTCTGTAAAAACGGCATTAGAAAATTCTATCATAACTAAAGGTATTTCATTATTATTTTTAATCATAGTAATTAGTATGTCGGGGTCTTTCCAATAAATCAAGGGAGCTACACCTTTTGAAAATAGTGAATAGTCTTTCTTTAGCTTTATTAGTTTAATATCAATTTTTTTTAAATTTTTGGATAAAATGGGTTCGATGTAATTATGAGCTTGTTCAACTGAACCATAATAAATTCTTAATTCATCTTTCATTTTTTCAAATTCTTAAAGAACATTATATGTTCTTCTTTATCTTTATTTGTAAATTTTGGATTAAACATTCGACTATTCTTACTTAGATTATAACTAATTGTTCTTACTAATTTAAAGTTATTTTTGTTTGCTATTTTTTCTAATAAGATTTTTGCATTAATGAGTTTACCTCTTATGACCGAATCTCCAATAACAATAACTGCGTATTTATTTGGTTTTAATACCCTATTAATTTCTCTTAAACAATCATCTAAGTCTTTTTCAAAAGTATCTATATCTTCCTTTTTGCTCGAATGTCTATTCCTAGAACCTATCTCGTTATCTTGAACCTCCTTAACATTATATCCCAACCAAACCATTCTAAATTTATGGTAAAGATAATAATCATATGTGTTTGCATATGGTGGTGAAGTTACAACATGGTCAATAGAATTATCTTTTAAGAAATTCAAATTTCGTGCATCCCCATTAAAAATATTTACTTTAGAATTTGAAGCTATATTTGAAAATTCCAAAATTCTTTTATTCATTTTTTCTAATTTAGATATCAGAGCTTCTATGACCATAAATGATTTTAATTCCTTTTTAATTGCTGCGAATCTTGTATCGCTCTCTTGATTAGAAACCTCTACTATAATTGAAGAAAAAGCTGTTAAAAGATAATTCTTCAAATCTTTGTCACTTATCTTATTGATATAACCCACAGCAATAGCTAATTCATGAGCAACATTAGAATCAAACCAGTGATCTAAATTATTAAAAGTGGGGATTACATAATTTATTTTTGTTTGTTTCTTGTCATAAAAGTTTTTAGTATCTTCTTTTATTAAGCCAAGAATTTTATTTACTTTTCCTATTTGATCTTCAATTAGAATTGTAGTTTTTGCTTTAGATACTAATACTCCTATAGGATTAATATCTACTGCAATAGCATTTCTATTAAGTAATTTCGCTTCTACGAGTGTCGTTCCACAACCACCAAATGGATCTAAGATGGTATCTCCTTCTTTGGTTAGCGATAAAATTGTTGCTCTAGGTATTTGCGGTATAAACTTTGCAGGGTAAGTATGAAAATTATGAGTTAGGTAAGTAGTTGCTCCGCTACCTTTAACTTTTTCGAATGTTATTCCTTTTATATTTAATTCAGTATCCATTGGGTTTTCTAAACACAACTAAAAAAGAGCAGTTTTGATTAGTATAAAGTATAGAAGGATAACCCAATAAAACTAACTTTCTTTGGCCTGATTGGTCCCATACTATTAAATCATGAAATTTAAAACCTACTTCTTCACCCACCTTAGCTAAATCAGAATGAAAGGATATATAAGGTATTTTATTTTTTGTATCTCTATAATCCTTAATAACCCATACATTGTAACCCCCTATTTTAGTTACTAAAAATAACTTTTTCATTAGCTCCTTTGTTTCTTTTAAAAACTCACCATATTCTAAATTCCCAAAATCTTCTTTTTTGTCACCATAAGGATTCACAGTTGATTTATTTTCCAATTTTATTAATGAGGTTTTGTGAGTTTGCTCTCTATCAGCAATAGATTTATGAATAAAATTAGCATAAGGTGGAGAAGTTACCATTAGTTGAATTGAGTCATTAGAAACGTGATTTAATAAATTTCTACAATCATCTTTTATAACTTTTAATTGAATATTTTCAGTTATTGTTTTTTGTTTGACAACTTCTTCAGCATAAGGTATAAACCTATCATTAATTTCTATTCCTATTCCATTTCTTTGAGTATTCTTACAAGCTTCTAAAGTCGTGCCTGTTCCCAAAAATGGATCTAAAACCAGATCTCTTTTTTTTGTATACATTAAAATTAGTCTATTAGCTAGTTTTTCTGGAAATGTTGCTCCATGATCTACATGTTTTTTTGCTCTAGGGGAACTTACATCATTCCATACATTCTTACTTAAAGAAGCCCACTCTTTGGCAGTTAAACCATTAAACGACCTCTTTCTTTGTTCAGATTCCTTTTCTGTCACATCTTTTTTGTTTTCCATTTCACCCTCTTTTTATTCATAATTAATGTTAACAATCTAGGTATAAAAAGTTATCCAACTAAAATAAGTAACTTACTTGTAATAACTATCACTTCTCCAAAATCAAACTAGTCCCATCACTCATACACTTACATCTTCCAATTTTAAAACCTTTAAACTTCTTCTCCAACATACTCCCAATATCCAATACCTTATCTACAGTAGAATTAACATTTTGCTTGTCTTTAATAGTAATAATAATTTTCATAATAAAATAAATCTACACTATTATTTATTTGTATCCCAGAAATTAAACAATATTAACATTAATAATTTCAGTATCGCTGTTTCCTGCGTCATCTGTTGCTCTTACAATTATGTTATGAACGCCTGTTCTGAAATAAACTTTTTTATAGCAGTTGTTATTCTTCAAACTTGTGCATAAAGAGTTCCATCTTGAACCAGAGTTATCATTATATTCAACTTTGTTAAAACTATTTTTGTCTTCATTTAAGATAGTCATATTAAAATAAACATATCTTCCAACAATGAGTGCTTTGAAATCTTTTATTTCTGGAGCAGTTGTGTCTACTTTCATTTTAAGTAATTCTTCAACTCTCCTGAAATCCTTTTTTAATGTTAATTTATGTATGAGGTCATTAATCACTTGTAATTTCATTTCATGATATATCTCGAAGAATCCTTTTTGTTGTTATCATTTTTCTCGACGGAAAGTCCTGACCGAACATTTTGACTTTGACAAATAGTTAATATATAACAAAGTCGGAATGTGAGTTAAAGTCGGATTTGAAGTCGTAATAAATTTTCAAACTTTTAACCTAACTTACTCATACTTCCCGCTAAAAGATTGCATTACGAAATATTCTAAATCATAATTGCTCTTTCGCCCGTAATTTCCTGCAGAATTATTTTGCCTTAATGAATTAACGTAAGGAATCTCTTCGGTAATAGGTTTTAATCTGTATGTCATTTTGAAACTTCTAAATCTTAAGCAGCCTTAGCATATTCCCTATCGTAATCTCTTTCTCTATCATTTCTTGGTTTTAACTTAATAACATTTCCTTCTTCATCAACAACTTGCTCTAAACTTTTCTTTGTTGCTTCCCTGCTTTTCTCGTAAGCCTCTATAACTTTACCTTCTATGAAATAAGATTGATAACCGCCAACTATACTTTGGAAAGCTTCTTTTTCTTCTTTATCTTTAGACTTGCTTAAATCTCCAATAAAATAGTCTTTGTATTTTGCTAAAGTGTCTTTTTCTTTATCAATACCCATTAATCCTAAAACATCTCCAACAGTAACACTCAATAATGATTCTTGCTGAACTGCTGCAGCTCTATTAATTATTCTACTTTCACTAACTTGTCCAGAATAAAGTTCATTCCCTTCTCTTGAATCTAAAAGCTCACCAACAATCTCATTCGGATTATCTCCCAATGCAGTTCTATAAAGATACATCTCAACAATTTTATTTGTTTCCTCTCCATATGCTCTAAGATTACCTTTAACATGATAAGCTACAGCTAAACTATTAAGATTTTCATTTTTCAAATTCTCCAAAGCTTCAGTTCTCTTTTTCTCTCTATCAACTTTCTTTTCTTCATTTGATTGTTCTTTTTTATTTTCTTTTGCCATTTAATTCAACACTCTAGGATTATATTCTTGAATATGATTTGGAGATTGTCTTTTAAAACCTTTGCTTTCAAAAGGTTTTATGTAAACATAAATTCCGTCAATAGTCATTCCCTGATTTTCATAACTTTCAGCATAACTTTCAATTGACCCTGGAGTAATTCCAATAAAATCCTGAGTTAAATCAAGGGGAGGAACAATCATCTTTCCAGAAAATCTTAATCTCGGATTTAATGCTTCAACATTAATTTCAATTCCTTTTCCTTCGGCTCTTTCATCTCCCCAAAATCTCGGAGTTTCTCTGACATCATTAACTAATGTGACGTTTCTTATTTTTGAAATATCTTTTAGTGTTTTCATCTTAATATCCTCCAGGAGCTGTTCTACCAGAAGTAAAATCTTCAGGTGATATGCCCCCAACTTTATGTTTAGATCTAAGTTTAGCTAAAACATCTTCGGCTTTATTTTTTGACAATGTTATCATAATAGTTGAATAACCATCTTCATTAGTTACAACTTCTTTATAATCTCTCCAAATTAATTCACCATTTTCGTCTTCATATAGAAATTGTGCTTCCCGATTTCCATCATAAACATCTATCCAAACTAATTTATCCCCCAACTCTTTAGAGTGTTCTCCTTCAATTCCTGCAAAATTAGTAAACTGATTATATGTTCTCAAATTATTACTTGAATTATAAGTTACTTCTTGTCTAATTTGATTTTCTAAATAAGAACTATCAGTATCTCCAACTTTTCTTTCCCTAGATTCATTTCCACCGCATCCACTCAAGCCTCCAACTAAAGCTAATGCTGTTAATCCTCTTCCAATTTTCTTCGAAATATCTTTTAAACTTTTCATCTTAACAAATTAAGAAAAATGTGGTTTATAAACTTTTCTATATGTAACTATACTATAGGAGTAACAAAATAGGAGGAAAGTTTTATATATAACTGACTATATAACTAACTATGGATACAACAATTCAAATAAGCAGCGAATTATTATCTAAATTAAGAAACATGAAAATGGATAATAAAGAAAGCTACGAGAAAGTTATCTGGGATTTAATAGAGGATAGGATGGAATTCTCGGAAAATACTAAAAAAAACATTCTGCAATCTGAAAAAGAAATAAAAGAAAACAAAACAATTTCTCTTGAACAATTGAAAAGAAAAGTCGGAGTGTAGCAGTAATGTATAATATTGAATTTACACAAACTGCTGAAAAACAGTTCAATAAATTATCTCAAGATATTCAAAAAAGAGTCATCAATGTTTTAGAAAGAATAAAAATAAGGCCATTTCATTTCATAAAAAGAAAAGAAGGAACACCTTATTTTATAATTAGAATAGGAGACTATCGCGCTATATTAGATATAAATCAAGAAAGCTCAGTAATTTATATCATAGAAATTGGACATAGAAAAAATATTTATGATTAAGTGAGTCAATTATTTCCCTTCAATTCTTCGCCGATAATACTTGTCCTGCAGGGCAATTTAGCTTTAATAGTTTTCAGTGTATTCCTTGCAAAAATGTCGGCCTTTTTTGTAGAAGTTGCAACAAGAAAAACAGTGTCTCCTTTCTTAAGCATAGCTGCCCTTGCAATCGCCCTTCCGAAACTTAATTGCATTCCTGTCGACATTCTATCAGCTCCAGCCGCGGTCAACATTTTGTTTTCCCTTTGAATGTGATGAGGGTAAGATGGAATCTTATAATAATATTGCCCGGGATAAGCTTGCTCAAGTTTCTTATTAATATACTGGCGGCACGCTTCCAATGCATTCGAACGAATCTGAATATTCTCAGTAGTAACCATATTTAAAACAAAAGGAAAATTATTTTTATCAAATATCTTCTGGTTCCCCATATTGAACTTAACAATCCCCTGCGCAGGAACAGCTTTAATAAAAGATTTGCTTTTTTTCTTAGACTTCCGAGTATACGGGCGTTCTATTGTCTTGCTATAAGCTGATGATTTTCTCAATGTTGCCATCTTAATTTATCTCAACCTCAGTCGTTATTGCTTGCCCCGGTAAACCTTTTTCAAAGATGCATCTCAAAACACCTTTATTTCCATGAGCAGAAGCAATTTTTCCCTTAATCTCTTTTCCACTCGGCGACTTCCATTCAACTCTTTTTCCAACTAATTTTCCGGCTTCTTCTCTATTAGAAACACCTTCTACTTCAATAAGAAAATGCTTCTGGTGAATAGTGTGCCTTCCTCGTCTGAATTGAATTACTTTTCCTTTCATAAATAGTAGACAAGAAAATGAGTTTAAAAAGTTTTGGAATTGAAAATACCGCTCGCAAGCTCGCGAATAAATTCAAGATAATAAAAAAACAATAAATCGTAGAACAAAATATTTCAAAAATTTTTACATTAACTTTTTTCTTAACGAAGAAATCAAGTGAAACAGATTTCTGAGCCAATGATAAGCGAGTCCTTAGACGAGCCTAATAATCATTTTTTCCCCAACTCTTTCCTCTGATTATATTCAATCAAATCATTAATCAAAATCGAAGCTTCTTTACGGGCATCGTTGACTTTGTGTGCATTCAATTTTCCTTTCTTAAATTCTTTTTTCGCAGTAACTATATTTTTCAAAATTCTCAAATGCTGTCCAGAAAAAATACCTTTCTTAACAAAAATATTATCAAATTCTGAAACTGTTTTTTCAAGTGACTTCTTGCCGACGACACTTTCTAAAAGTTCAAAAACGTCTTTGTAAATATCTTCAATCGTTTTTTCGCTTGTCCGCTTCTCAATCTGCTCTCTTAATTCTTTCAAACGTTTAAGATAATCATTCATGTCTTTCAAAAGTTCATCAACTTCCTTGCCAGAAACTTCCTTGACTTTTTCATGCTCATAACCTTTGTAATATTTAATGCAAATCTTTTCAAGAATATCAATATATTTTTTCTCAAGCATTTTCTCCTTGTCAACAAAAACAGATTTCATTTGCTTAACAGTTTCTTTAACATTCGGCGGCGGCAAACCATACAACATCAACAGCGCCTGCGAAGGTGTCAACACCCCCCAATAAATATCTCCCATAACCAAATCCAACATTGTCCTCTTAACACGCTTATCGACTTTATCACCCATTGACATAAACATATCAATTGCTTCTGGCGATGGTTTCAACTTGCCCATTTTCAACAAAGCTTTCCATGGCATAAACGTTCCCCTGTCATACAAAGGAACACCGTCCCTAATTAAAGTAAACATAACAGGATGCGCATCTTTCACAGCTTCCCAAAAATCAGTCAAAAGATAAACCTGGACATTAAGCAAATTCTTAACTCCAGCCAATGCACCTGCATCAGAAATATATTGGTAAATAATTCCGCGAAGTTTTTCTTTCAATTCCAAACGAGGCATTCGTTTGACATCAGTGTCATTAATAATAACATAAGTATCAACATCAGAAGTCTTAACAGCCTCGCCTCTAACTAAACTGCCGGCAATAACATAACTAACAACATACTTCTCAAATTTTCTCAAAACTAAACTCTTATGAATTTCTGCAACTCTTAATGCTCCAAGAAATCCTTTATCAAACAAAGGGAAAGACATTGCGAACGCACCAACAAGGTCAAACTTAGAATCAAGACACAATTCCCAAATATCAACTGGCGTCAAAAGATGCAGCCAAACTTTCTCGTCGGATTTCTCAATAATTTCAACCATCTCTTTCTTAATCTTTTTAATTTCCTTAAATTTATCTTCGGGAATCACAACAAGAAGATGAATCAGTTTCTCAGTTTCCTTCGGCGCTTCTTCGTCCTGAATAAAAATCGGAATCGACTGCGGCGGCAAAACACCAATCGCCTCGATAAAAGAAAATTTCTTAATAAGTGAGGATTTTAATTTCTCAAGTTTCTCTTTTTTCTTATCCATTTCTTTCTTAATTTTATCAGCATCTTCAACAATAGGTTTCTTGTTAGAATATTTATTATCAATATCCATTCCAGGAATAGTTTGTTCAATTTTATTAGTCATATAAAAATTAAAAAGAGGTGACTTATAAATATTTCCATTGTTGCTACTTTTGACTAAGAACGAATAGCCCTGAAAGAAATCTAGTTGAAGGGCATCTGGTGTAAAAGAATATATTCCTTAGTAATCTTTCTAACGAGCTCGTTTTCTTTTCTGTCTCCATCCAATAAGAAATAAAATTCCTATGAAGAATGCAGGCACATCAATTATCAACGAAAAGGCGGCAGAGATATACCATGGGTCAACATCTGCTCTTACAACTGAAGATATCATGTGAGCTATGCCCGCGAGAACAAAAGCAATTCCGCCGACAATTTCATGTTTCCAAGATATTATCAAAACAACTAATAAAATCATTGCTGGAATATTATGAATAAACAATCCAACTAAAATCTCGCTAAAACCCGACGCTGATTCAAAAACATCCAATGAAAACATCGCTAAAAATAGGATAAACAAAATAGCTAATATTCTCGGCGTCCAAAATATGAATTTATTAGCTTTAACCATATTAGATATAATTCAAAATGCTTTATAATCTTTTTCAAAATATGGTCTGCGCGGCTCACAACCCATATATTGTTATTTTATAATTAACCAGTCAAAAAAACATGTTTACTTTGTGTAAATAAGTCATTTATCATCTTTCTTTATCTCCTTACTTCTTTGCCATTTATTATTAATGTTGAAGGTCTACCCACTAATTTTCCGGCATCAATAATTATATCAATTTTATTCTTGATTTCTTTTGGGATTTCTTTTATAGACTCTATTGCAGATTCTCCAGAGAGATTTACAGACGTAGTTATAAATGGGGTTCCTGAGCTTTGGATTATTTTTGTGAATCCATTGTTCGGAATCCTTATTCCTATTGAATCTGTGTTAGAAATATGCTTTAAAAAGTCGGGATTTTTCTTTTTTAAAATGATTGTATAACAACCTGGAAGATATTTGTTTAAATCTATGTCAATTATTAGATTTTCTTCTATCCATTTTATAGAAGGAGCGATAATAGATAAGGGCTTAGTTCTATCCCTTTGTTTTATTTGCTTTATTTTTTCAACAGAATCTTTATTCTCTGCATCACATCCAATTCCATATATTGTATCTGTTGGGTAAATGAATATTCTTCCTTTTGTTATTTCGTTTAAAATTTCTTCCTCATTTATTTTGTTTATTTTTATGATTTTCATATATATTAAGTGTTATTAATAATTTCATGGCCCTAAGCGACTCACAACCCCGCTCGGTAATTTATTATTTAATTTCTCCGTCGCAAAGTTGCTCGGAATCGAACAGTTCGATCTAATAAAAATAATCAGTCTTTCAGACTGATAATGGCCCTAAGCAGGATCGAACTGCTGACTGCTCGGTGTAAACGAGCCGTTTTGCCACTAGACTATAGGGCCGAGTTTGCGAGGCGATATAGACTTATGGGGAATCCGATAGATTCACCTTAGACTATAGGGCCTTGTTTTATGTTATCGTCCTATAGGCTTATGGAATGTCCGTAGACGTACCTTAGATTATAGGGCCGAGTAATAAAAAGAAAACAAATCAATATATTAAAAAGCTTTCTAAAAAGAAAAATGCGCGGACCGGGAAGCTCGCAATCTCGCCCACCTTCTCCCACTTACACCCTTATCACGAAATTGCTCGTCGAACCCTCGGGTTCTCACCCAAGGATGCGCGGACCGGGAATCGAACCCGGCTCACCTCGTTGGCAACGAGATATTCTACCGATAAACTATCCACGCATTATTAATTAAGAGTATTAGCATTTTAAAAAGATTATTATCAAAACATTTATAACCACAAAAATAACAATCTTAACATGGTTGACAAAAAACTTTCCCTAAGAAATCCAAGAGAATTTGAAAATCCATTTTTCGTAGTTGTGCATGCAAACCCAGATAAAGCAGACCGCCATCTTGATTCCACTTTCCTAAACCAAGTAAGAAGTGAAATTGCAGAAATAAAAGCAAGTCATGAATTCACAGAAATGAATACGTGGCCGCCAACACGAATTCCAGAGAGGGTTCCAAAAGACCGCCCAATATTAGTTTGCGGTTTATTTTATTCAAGAGTTAATCATCCAAGACTTTGCGTCGAGGACCAATGTGAATCTTTAAGGCAAAATGGCTATGACGCCCATGTTTCAGCAAAAGGAACTTATCAACTTTAAACTCTCATAGAATTCATTTTAAAGAAAATATAAAAAAACCTAAAAAAACCAATCATCTTAAAAATTTGCATAACCATTTTTATTTCTCCCAAATTCCCTTTCCAAAATCCAATCTTATCAGATTTATTCGCTAAAATCACATTGCTAAAATCAACAATCTTAATCCGATATTTTTTCTTAATTGCTTGTTCATTATAAAAAGATTCAATTCCATATCCTGGAAGTTTTTTTAACACACTATAATTTTTAATAAAATCTCTTCTAAAAGCCCTCTCGCCAGATATAAAATCATTTCCAAAAAGCTTGTAAATTAATAAGCTATTTCTCCTCAAACTTAATGTCATATCTGCTTCATTTTTCAAAACAGGGTTTACTAAATCAGTAACATTTTTTTTTGTTAATCCAGAAAGATCAGAATCTAACATTATAATAATATCTCCCTTAGATTTCTGAATTCCAGTCATTACTGCGATACTTTTTCCTTGATTTTTTTTCTTGTCAATAAAAGTCACCTTAAATCTTCTAATAACGTCGGCAGTTTTATCAGTAGAACCATCATTAATTACAATGACCTCGTCAAGAATTGGATGATTCTCAACAACTTTCAAAACATTTGCAATCCGAGATTCTTCGTTATACGCTGGAATTATGCAAGACACTTTATTTTTCATTTATCAACTTCCTATACTCATTAATCCAAATTTTATTTATTTTCCTGCTGGAATATTTCTTTGATTCATTAATTGCATTTCTTCCCATTTTCTCTCTCAAAGAATTCTTTTTCAAAAGTTCTAAAACTTTCTTTGCAAACTCTTTTTTGTTGCCGTCTTTAACAAGATATCCATTATAACCATTTTTAATAATATCTTTAGTTCCTGTCGCATTTATTGCCACACATGGAATTCCACTTGCCTGAGCTTCTAAAGTTGAAATTCCAAAAGTCTCAGTTGTCGACGCTGTTACAAACAAATAAAAATTTCCAGAAACCAATGTTTTAACAAGTTTTTTATGGGAAATTCCTCCCTTAAAAAATACATTCTTAGAAATTCCTAATTCATTTGCTTTTTTCTTAAACTCCTCCAAATTAGGTCCAGTTCCAACCAACACTAACCTTGTCTTTGGCATTTCTTTCAAAACAAGTTTAAAACATTCTAACAAATAAATAATATTCTTCTCATGACCCATTCTGCCGATATACAAAAGGGATTTTCCTTCTGCATTATCTTTCTTTTTTACACGTTTAAATCTTGACTTATCAAAAATCTTCAAATCAACTGCATTATGAATAACCTTAATGGGTTTTGTAAAACCATTTTTCACAATTTCTTTTTTCGCACTCTCGCTTGGACATGTAACTAAATCACATCTATTAAAATGAAATTTAATAAAGTTCCATACAAACTTTCTGGCAAATTCTGTATTAATCCTAAAATGTTTCATATATTGGGGATCTGCATTAAATGTATTAAACGCGCCAATCAACGGAATTTTAAAATATTTTGACATTAAAATTGCCTGCAAACCAAGAGGCATCGGCGCAAAAAAATGAATCACATCTGGCTTTTCTCTTTTAATTAAATCATAAATTTTTTTATTAAAAAAAGAAGTAACTCTAAATTCTGGGTAAAAAATGTAAGGAACCGACGCTATTCTAAGAACTTCAACATTTTTATATTTGAATTCTCTATAACCCTTATATCTCGGCGCAATAATATAAACCTTATGCCCTTTATCAGCAAGCCCCTTAACTAAATTAACAACAACAGTCACCACCCCATTCATCTGCGGCAAAAAGCAATCTGTAAAAATCGCTATTTTCATATTATTAAATATAAAGAATATTTATAAACATATCTTGCTATATAAAAATATGAAAGAGGTTCATAGGTTAT
>Ga0209541_10005948_pt1 | contig 21082 bp, 27 predicted proteins | sample RifCSPlowO2_01_FD_184027 | JGI IMG/M metagenome (GOLD analysis project Ga0209541, IMG submission 184027) | Groundwater microbial communities from Rifle, Colorado - Rifle CSP2_plank lowO2_0.1 (SPAdes) (version 2) | ecosystem: Environmental > Aquatic > Deep subsurface > Groundwater | place... | reverse complement strand
AGAATATTCGACTGTCATATTTCACCGCCAAATGTTTTACTGACGATATGGGAAACGAGCGGTTTTCCCGTCCAACCACGACCAGCGCCTTCGGCAGCCGCAACACCCTCAACGTCATCCCCGAGTACGACGAACTCACGATGGCGCTCGCGGCCCTGATTGCGGCGGGCATCTTCCTTCGGGTCAGACGACAGGAAACGGAAGCCGAGTGAAACAGCGGTTCTCGTCAAAGGATTTGACTTGGCTCCAGGCGCTTCAAGGGGGTCTTGTCGAAGTCCCGGTCAAAGGAGACGATGGCTTCCACGCTCAAGCGCTTGGCAACCGTAAACTGCAGGCCGTCGTCAAAGTCAAGGCCAAATTTCTCCGCGCTGGCGAAGGCTTCGGCATCCTCCTCAAGGGAGGTCCCATGGATTTGCAGGGTTGGAAGGGAATCCAGATAGGCCAGGAAATCCCGGGCCAGATCGGGTTGTTTTTTCCTGAAAAGAATCAGGCAAATCGAATAAACCGCGAACTTCGAAACAACCGCAGACAGCCGTTCGCCCTGCAAAAGGGAGAGCAGGCGCAGGCATTCGGTGGCGCGTGCGCCATCGAGGAGGATTTCCAAAAAAATGTTGGTGTCCAGCAAATACATGGCACAGCCTACCAATAGTCACGAGCCTTGTGCTGGAGTTCCACGGAGGACTCCTTTACGCCACTCAGCCGCCCTAACAAGTCCTTGGCCGTGATAGGCGGTTTGGCTGGTTTCGCCTTCCCCAACCATTCATCCAAGGCCACATTGAGCGCCTTGCTGATGGCCCCTTTCGAATAACCGAAGCGTTTCATGGCTTGCTCCCGCACCTTTCTGGCTTTTTCCTCCGGCAGTTGCACCCGCAACGTAGTTGTAGCCATATAGCTATATTGCTTTATGGCTATATTAATCTACTCTCCGAACACACCAATATTACGACAATTGCCTTAAAAATAGTTTGTTGCTTAAAAGGATGGAAGCAAGGATTAAATATATGTTTAACCTTAAACATAGCATGGTCTTCAAAACCCTTACCATCAAGGGCAAGGTCTATGAGAAGCTCATCAGGGCCAAGCACGAAGGCGAGAGCTTCAGCGACCTGCTCGAGCGGCTGGCGGAAAAGGAACAACCCGACCTCATGAAGTATTTCGGCAGCATCCCGATGACCGATGAGGAAGCCGAAAAGCGGCTGGCCTTGTACAGGCGACTGAGGAAAGACTCGACGGCATCATTCTGGAAACGACAGGCGAGAATGCATGATAATCCTTGACTCCGATTGCATCATCGCCTATCTTCGCGGAAAAGAGGCTGCGACCGCAAAATTACGGCAACTACCGGAGCAGGACAAGGAAATCGCCACTACCTGCATCAACATATACGAAGTGCTGGTTGGAGAGCGGCTGTATGGCACGCCTGCCAGCCTCGACCTTGCGAGGAAATTCCTGGCCTCGCTACAACCGCTTCCCTTCGAAGTTGATGCCGCCGAACAGGTCGCCCTACTCGACGCAGAATTCATCCGCAAGGGGAACCGCCTCGAAGTACTGGACCTCATGATTGCGGCCATCGCAGTATGCCATGAGGCCATCTTGGTCACCAACAACCGCAAACATTTCGACCGCGTGAAAAACCTCAAAACAGACGGCTGGTGAAAGCCCCTAGACCCGCAGGACCTTGTCGCACAACTGTGCGATTTCGGCGCGGACTTCCCGGTCCGCCTGCGTTTCAATGAACAACAGCAGGCCGCTGATGGAGTTCAGCCGGATTTTCACGAGCACGCTGTGGATGAACCGCGCGAAGACGTCCGGCCGGTTGTAAATCAGCATCGTGGACAGCGAGTCCACGAAAATGAATTTCCGGGTCTTCGCCTTGTCGTCCAGGTTGTAGGCGATCGCGGTCACGGAATCGATGCAGAGGCGTTTGGCGTTGGTTTCCTTGACCTGCCGTTCCACGGTGTCCAGGATGCGCTGGGCGTCGAAGCCTTGCTCGGCGTAGAGGTCGCGGATGTCCAGGATCTTGATGGTCTCGTCTTCGATGAGCTTGCGGTCGTAGAAGTCCATGACTTCCAGGTTTTTCACGGACTTGAACAGGGGCTCGGTGAAGGTGACGTAGACGCCGTTCTCGCCCTTGCGGGCGCCGTCGAACAGCCAGTTGAACGAGAAAATGGTCTTGCCGCTGCCCGAGGAACCGGCCACGAGGACCACGGCTCCCTTGGGGAAACCGCCCCCCAGAAAGGTGCCAATTCTTGGATGCCCGTGGAAGTGCTGCCGCCCCCGTCTTCGGCCGATGCACCTGGTTTCGCCATGCAAGTCCCTGGAACGGCAGAATATAGGGAGTTCGGCCATTTAAATATTTCCCTGTTGGGGGCCTGGAAAGGCTGGGAACAAGGGTTTTAAGGCCATTGACTCCCTATGATGGCATGGAATTCGGGAAATTGGCCGGTTACTGGGAGCGAATCGAGGCCGCTGCCTCGCGCCTGGAGATGACTTCCCTGCTGGGGGGGCTCCTGCGGGAGCGGGAGACCGATGCCGCCGTTGTCTCCAAGGTCATTTACCTGTGCCAGGGCCAGATTGCCCCGGGCTTCAAGGGCTATGACATCGGCTTGGGGGAGAAGCTCGTGGAAGAGGCCCTGGCCATGACTTCTGGGTACGCGCGGGAGGAAGTCGGGAAGCGGTTCCAGAAACTCGGCGACCTCGGCCTGGTGGCCCAGGAAATCGCGGAAAAAAAGCGGCAGCAAAGTCTCTTCCGCGAAAAACTGTCCGTCGAAAAGGTGTACGACAACTTTTTGCGCATCGCGAAGGCCTCGGGCCACGGTAGCCAGGAGCAGAAGCTCAAGCTGCTGGCCGAGCTCCTGAACAGCGCCTCTCCCTTGGAAGCCAAATTCGTCACAAGGATTCCGTTGGGGGCCATGCGGCTGGGCATCGGCGACCCCACCTTGATGGACGCCTTGGCCGTCGTTTACTCGAAAGAATTTTTGGCAAAGGAGAAGCGGGCCGCCGAAAAAATCGAGGCCGAGCTCAAGGAAAAAAAAGAGGAAAAGCGGGGAGAGGAGTTCGAGCGGCGCGTGCGGCAGCTGCTGCGGGAACGCATCGAGGAAAAGTACAACATTCACTCGGATTTGGGGGACATCGCGCGGTTGCTCAAGGAAAAGGGCCTCAAGGGACTGGATGCCGTGGAGCTGACGCCTGGCGTGCCCATCCGGCCCACCCTGGCCGAGCGGCTGCCTTCAGCGGGAGAAATCGTGGAAAAGCTCGGGGAATGCATGGTGGAGGGAAAGTTCGACGGTTTCCGGCTGCAGGTGCACAAGAGGGAAGACGAGGTAAGCATCTTCAGCCGCCGCAGCGAGAATGTAACACCCATGTTCCCCGAAGTCATTGAAGGCGTCAAAACCCACTTGAAGGCCCGGACTGCCATCATCGAGGGGGAGGCCCTGGCGGTGAACGAGGAAACCGGGGAGTTCTTCCCCTTCCAGGTGACCATCCAGCGGAAGCGCAAGCACGGCATCGAAAGGGCTTCCGAGGAGCTGCCGCTGAAGTTGTTCGCCTTTGACGTCATGATGGTGGACGGAAAAAACCTCATGCCCTTGCCGTTCCGGGAGCGCAGGAAAACCCTGGAGCGAATCGTGGAAAGGGGCGGGGTGCTGGACGTGACGCCGATGATAGTGACGAAGGAGCCGGAAGCCGTGGACGCTTTCTTCACGCGGTGCATCGAGCAGGGCCTGGAAGGCATCGTCGCAAAGGACCTGGACGCGAAGTACATCGCGGGTGCGAGGAAGTTCGCGTGGATAAAACTGAAGCGCAGTTACAAGGGCGAGTTGCAGGACTCCGTGGATTTGGCGGTCATCGGTTACTTCAAGGGGAAGGGCATCCGCACCCGGTTCGGGTTGGGGGCCTTGCTGGCCGCCGCCTACAATGGGGAAAGGGATTGCTTTGAAAGCATCGCCAAGATTGGCACGGGCTTGAGCGAGGCCCAGCTCGCGGAATGGGAGGAGCGCTTGAAGAAAATCAAGGCCAACCGGAAGCCCGCGCGCGTGGAGTCCGGCCTTGAACCCGACGTGTGGACCGAGCCCGTGCACGTCATCGAGGTGCGCGCCGACGAAATCACGCGCAGCCCGGTGCATGCCTGCGGCCGGGAAGCCGGCAAGCCGGGATACGCGTTGCGATTCCCGCGCCTGGTTTCCTTCCGCACGGACAAGAAGGCCGAGGAAGCCACTTCCACCAAGGAAATCCGGGACATGTTTGCCCGGCAGAAGGCGCAGAAAACCCAGGAAAGTGGGAAAGGCGATGACAGCGCCTGAAACGTTTATTAAGCCGTCAAACCATAGTTTAAGGGGTCTTTGACGTGCGGCGGCTGCTGGCTTGGCTGGATTTGGCGGAAAAGCTGTTGCTGGTGTTGCTGGCCCTGGGCGTTGTGGTCTGGTTCCTGTTCCGGCTCGAGGTGTGGGCGGATTACTTCCGGCGCTATTTTTTGCTGACGGGAGACGTAACGTCCTTGCTTTACCTGTTCGTGGGGTTGCTGGTGCTGAAAAAAATCTTCGAGTGGCTGCTGAAATGGCACGTGCGGGCCACGTTCGCGAGGTGAGGCCATGGCCGAATCCCCCTTCAAGCTTTTGACGGTCGCGGTTGCGGCCCTGGCCCTGCTGTGGATTTTCTTTGCCTATATTTTGCCGGGCTTCGCGCCCAGGGCCCCGCTCCAGCACGCGCTGCTGGAATCGCTGGACGCCGCCGAGGGCCTCAATGGAAAGGTTTTTTCAAAGAACGTGGAGTTCCGGCAAGGCGAAATGGTTTTGGCCGATGCCCTGGATTCCATGACCCGGTCCGTGAACTTCCGCTGCATGGATGTCCTGCGGTGTTGCCCGCGGCAGAACATCGGCCCGGGCTGCCTCGTGGCCGCGGACGAGCGGAGGCTGCAGGTGGAACGCGATGCCTTGCTGGAAGTGGGCTTCCGCTGCGTCGAAGAACAGGGCCTCAACCTCTGCACTGCTTACCTTGGAAGGAAACCCGCGCAACTCGAGCTGGCCGGCGTGCGCGCGCCGCGCGAAATGGAGTTGGGCGTCGATTCGCCGCTGGTCTCTTTCAAGGTGAAGAATGCCGGGCAGGCAAAGGCTTCTGACGTCATCGTTTCGGCCAGGGTTTACCGGCTTTCAGTCCTTGACGGGAAACCGGTCGAAGCCCTCCACTCGGGGCCCGTCAACCGGGAAGTGGGGGAAATAGCGCCGGCCGGGGAGACCGGCTTGTCGCTGCCCCTCGAGATACGGGAGGCCGGCAACTACCGGGTTCGGCTGGAAGCCCGGGGCGGGGACGCGGGAAAGGCCGTCGAAGAATTCCTGGTGAAGGCTTCTGGCCAGCCGGGGGAGGGGCGGTGCAAGGCCACGGTCCAGGGCCGGGACCGGCTGGAAGCGGAAACGTGCCTCCAGGAATTCCTCTGCGAGGGCTGCGAGTTCGACTACGAATGCAAGCTGGCCTGGGAGCCAAGGCTCGGCGAGGAAACGATTAGGGACTGGAGCCGTGCCAGCGTGTGGGCCGAGGAACCTCTCGAGCAATGCCTTTGACTCCATGCATTTGATTATTTTGGGGCGAGCCTGGTTTCCTTGATGGCGAGTTCGCCACGGCAGCCGTCCCACTTTTTTTCCGCGGAAACGACTTCGATTTTTTTCCGGAAGAGCGGGCAGTCAACCACGAGGGACTCGAATTCGCCGCCCTCCCCCACCAGGCTCACCTGGTATTTTTCGTGCAGGGCTTTGAGGTCGGAAACCGCTTTTTCGTCGATGAGCCGGCCCAGCCATTTCTCGTCCAGGCCCTGCGCGGCCACGGCGACGAGCATGAACTTGAAGCCTGCGGCCAGCATGTCGTTCAAGAGGTCTTCGCCGTCGCGGCCCCAGAGGGGCGCCAGGCTTTCAAGGCCGAGCTTTTCGCATATCCGGTCCACGCGTTCCTTCTGGTAGCGGGAGGCAAAGGCCCCGGAGACCACGGCCTCGATGCCCTGGCTTTCCTTGAGGTCGGCCAGGGAGTCCTCCAGGACCTGGAGCTCGGCTTCCTTGCCGGCGCTGGTTTCCGCGACCACGAGGGGAAAGCCCATGGCCTCGGCCGCGACCTCCGTCAGGTGGATGTTGGGCAAATGATACATGTAGGACTCGGCATAGGAAGAACGGATGGTGAGGAGGCTGGCCAGCTGGTGGCCTTCCCGCAATGCCCAGTAGAGCGCATAGGTCGAGTCCTTGCCGCCGGAAAACAGGGAAACAAATCGCATCGTCAAAAATTCGGCTGGGAATGGCTTAAAAACCGTTCAGCTGTAATTAACGCTATGAAAGCCGATTACCGGGAATTGCTCCGGAAATCCGGGGTCCAGGAAGGCGACTTCGTCGAGTTGGCGAAGAACGGGCAGTCGTTCCGGGGCCACGTCCTTCCATCGGCCGACCCTGAAACGCTTTCCCTCAAGCTCCACACCGGCTACAACATGGGCGTGCGCGTGGAAGCCGGCATGGAGTTGAAGAAGACCGGGGAACCCTCCGCGAAGGCGGGCGTGAAAAGCCAGGCCCTGAAAATGGATGTTTCCCTCCCGAAAATCGTGGTCCTGCACACGGGGGGAACCATTGCCAGCCGCGTCAACTATTCCACGGGCGGGGTGTATGCCTCGTTTTCGACCGAGGACCTGATTGCCATGTTCCCGGAACTCACGCGGGTCGCGAACTTCGAGCCCAGGCACGTGGCCAACCTGATGTCGGAGGACATGCGGTTCTCGCACTACAAACTCATGGTCCAAGCCATCCAGGCCGCCATCCGGGACGGCGCCAAGGGAATCATCCTGGGCCATGGCACGGATACCCTAACCTATACCTCGGCCGCGCTGTCGTTTGCCCTCGAAAACCCGCCGGTGCCCGTGCTCCTAGTGGGCAGCCAGCGGAGCTCGGACCGGGGTTCGAGTGATGCCGCCATCAACCTCCTGTGCGCGGCCGAATTCATCAAGCAAACGGATTTCGCGGGAGTGGCCATTTGCATGCATGAGACCTCGGATGACCAGGCCTGCGTGGTTCTGCCGGGAACGAAGGCGCGGAAGATGCATACCTCCCGACGGGATGCCTTCAAGGCGGTCAACGACCAGCCGATTGCCCGCGTGCACTTCAACGAGCGAAGGGTCGAGTACCTGAAAAAGGACTATCCCAGGGTGGACAAGAAAAAGCCGTTCACGGTGAAGGACGGGTTCGAGGAAAAGGTCGGGCTGCTCAAGTCGCACCCCAACATGCACCCCGAGGAAATCCTGTTCTACTTGGAGCACGGGTTCAAAGGCCTCGTTGTAGAGGGAACTGGGATGGGACACATGCCCACCAACACCCCGGAAAACCTGCCCAATTACGAGGCGCTCAAGAAACTGATTGCATCCGGCTGCGTGGTGGTGATGACCGCCCAATGCCTGTATGGCCGCGTGCACCCGTACGTCTACACGAACCTGCGGCGGCTCTCCGAGATTGGCGTCGTTTTCGCGGAAGACCTGCTGCCCGAAACCGCTTTCGTGAAGCTGGCGTGGTTGCTGGGCAACTTCAAGCGCGAGGAAGCCGTGAAAAAAGTGCCTGAGAACCTGCGCGGCGAAATCACGGCCTCGAGCCGCATCGACTGCTTTGAGCCGGAGTAAGGGAACCGGGAGCGTTTTCAACCGTCAGCAGTCTTCGCGGATGGTGTAGAAAACGGAGTAGGTCAGCGTCCTGGCAATGCCCGTAATGTCCCGCATCCTTCCCACTACTAGGTCACCGATGGATTCCAAGGACCTGCCACGCACCTTGACGAGCATGTCCCATTCTCCGGCAATTATTTGCACTTCATAGACTCCGGGGAGTTTCGCGATTTCCTTGGCCACGGACTTCTGGGATACGCCGGCCGAACCGTTGTGGGCGACCATGGTGAAGGCCGTGGTGGGAAAGCCGATTTTCTCGTAATCGGGTTTCACGGAATAGCCTTTGATGACCTGGTTGTGCTCCATGCGCTTGATGCGCTCGAAAACCGTGGTGCGGGGAATGCCGGTTTCGCGGCCGATTTCCTTGACGGTTTTGCGGCTGTTCTGGCGCAGGCTGTCCAGGATAATTGCATCCTTTTTGTCCAGCATACCGAATAAATGACTACAATTATGTTATAAATACATCACTTAAGCGTGAAAATGACGTAAAATTTGTCGAAGTGATTAAATAAAAGGTCGAAGTAAGGTATAATGCCATGATAACCGGCTCAAAGCCAGATAGTCCAATGGAAGGATGCCTGACTGTTACTCAGGTGATGCCGGTTCGAATCCGACTCTGGCAGCTCCCACGGGCGAGGCAAGGAAAAGCATGGATCTCGTGACTCAATACCAGCCGGTGAGCCTGGGAACGGCTGTTCCAACGGTTCAACCCAAGTCCACGCGCGACGCCATCGTGTCCGTGCTCTCCCTGGACTGGCCGCTGACGCTCACGCAGGTGTACTCCAAGCTGAAGTCCCGGCACGGCGTCGAGGTAAGCTACCAGGCCATCCACAAATCGTTGCGGCAAATGGCGGCCGAGGGCATCCTCTCCTGCACCGACCGCAAGTATGCCTTGAGCCCCCGGTGGCTGAAGAACCTCCGGAACCTGGTTTCCAGCCTCGAAAAATCGTTGAATGAAAACCCTTTCCAGGAGAACGCTGAAATGCCGCGGCAAGACTACGCCAAGTACGGCTTCGAAACCATCCTCGACTTTTACCGGTTCCTCTTGTTCAACTACTTCGAATACCCCAACGAAGCCGGCAAGCCCTCTGTCTTCCACTGGAAGCACGTCTACTCGCTCATCGGCCTGTCCCGGGAGGAACTCCACCGCCTGGCGCGGCTGGTTTCGCGCACCGAATGCTACATCCTCGTCAACTCCGGCGGCATGATGGACCAATGCCATGGGAACGCGCTCGCGAAAATGGCGGAACACCTTGGGGCTTCCGTGAAACTCCGGTACAACGCCTTGGTCGCGCTGGACTCCGACGTCCTAGTGGTCGGGGACTACGTGGCCAGGGCCTATTTCCCGACCCAGGCCCGGGAGGAAATGCTCTACAAACTCAATTCGGCCAGCAACCTGAAGGAATTCGACCTGGGCTGGCTGCTGGAATTCCTGCACGAAAAACCGGTTTCAATCAAAGTGCAGGTCGTGCGGGACGCGGAACTCGCCGACCAGATACGCGAGGAAACCATGGCCTACTTCGAGTGAAGGGCCCGAGCAAGGGCAGGGGCCCGCCGGAAGGGAAATTCGCTTTCATAAGCCGCAACCAGTGCGCGCGCCTGAAGCCCGGCAAAAGGCGTTGAAAGACATTATAAACCTTTTCGCGGAAGTGAATTAGTGATTGCATGCCGGACCTCGATTACCTGGCCTTGGGCCTCAAATGCGGCCTCGAATGCCACCAGCAGCTCAACACGCGGAAACTGTTCTGCAACTGTCCCAGCGTCATGCGTGAGGACGCGCCCGACATCCTCGTGAAACGAAGGATTCGGCCGGTCATGTCCGAGCTGGGTGAATACGACCCCGCGGCACTCGAAGCCTACCAGAAGGGGCAGACCTTTGCCTACCAGGCCTATTCCGACACCACGTGCCTCGTGGAAACCGACGAGGAACCGGTGCGGCCCTTCAACGCGGAGGCCTTTGACACCGTCCTGGAAGTGGCGCTGCTCCTGAAAGCCCACCTCGTGGACAACATCTACGTCATGCGGAAGATGGTGGTGGATGGTTCAACTACCAGTTCCTTCCAGCGGACGGCCCTCATCGCCACCAACGGCTGCCTGGACTTCAACGGGAAATGCCTCGGCATCGACACCATTGTCCTCGAAGAGGACGCGGCAAGGCCCGTGGTGCGCGGCGACAAGGAAGTCGTCTACCGGCTGGACCGGCAGGGCATTCCCCTCATCGAGATTGCGACGCTGCCTGACATCCATTCCCCGGAGGACGCCAAGAAAGTGGCCCTAAAAATCGGGGAACTCCTGCGGCTCACGGGCAAGGCGCGGCGCGGCCTCGGCACCATCCGGCAGGACGTCAACGTGAGCATCCGGGGGGGGACGCGCGTGGAATTGAAGGGCGTGCAGGAACTCGACTTGCTGGACGAGTTCGTGCGAAGGGAAGCGCAGCGGCAGGCGGCCTTGCTGGAAATCCGGGGCGAACTCCTGAAGCGGGTGAAGGAAGCCGATTTGGTGCCCAATGCCTTGGACGTGAGTGCGTTGGCCGAAGGTTCGGCGTGCAAGTTCTTCGCGGACGGCGTGCGGCAGGGAAAAAAAGTGCTGGGCCTCCGGCTCAAGGGCTTCAAGGGAATCCTGGGCCGGGAAGTCCAGCCCGGCCGGCGCTTCGGAAAGGAACTGGCCGGCTACCTGAAGGCTAGGCTCGGCATAGCGGGCTTGCTGCACTCGGATGAACTGCCCAACTATGGCTTGACCGAGGCCGACGTGAAAGGCCTTTCCCGGCAACTGGGCCTGCGCGAGGATGCCTTGGATGCCTTTGTGCTGGTCTGCGAGGAACCCGGCAAGGCCGAAGAAGCCATGAAAATCCTGGTCGAGCGCTGCAGGCAGGCGCTGAAAGGCGTTCCCCCAGAGACGAGGGGGCCGCTGCCCGACGGCAACAACGAGTACCTGCGGCCCCTGCCGGGTGCGGCGCGGATGTACCCTGAAACCGATTTGCCGACCGTGAAAACGGATGCCGCGCGCGTGGAAGGGCTGCGGAAGAACCTGCCACAGAGCGCCGAGGAACGGCTTCGGTTTTACTCCAAGGAATTGAAGCTCGGCGAGAAGCTGGCCAACGAGATGAAGCTCAGCAACGAGGCCCGGTTTTTCGCGGACCTCGTGAAGCGGGGCTTCGAGCCCACTTCGACGGCCGTGCTGTTGTTGGAGGGGCTGACCAAGCTCAAGCGCGAGGGCGTGGACGTGGACAACGTTTCCCGGGAAATGGTGGAACGCGTGCTGTCAGCGCAAAAAGAGGGCGTGCTGGTGAAGGAAGCCGTGCTGGGCGTGCTGGGGGCGTGGGCGAAAAAGCCGGCGGCTCCGTTCGAGGAAATCATGGCGGAGGCCGGTGCCTCCCGGGCCAGCGACGTGGAAGCCCTGGCCATTGTGCAGAAAATCGTGGCCCGCAACGAAGGAATTATTAAGGAGAAAGGCATGCAATCATTCCAGGCCGTGATGGGGGAAGTCATGCGGGAAGCGCGGGGGAAAATCCCGGGAAGCATGGTTTCGGGCCTGCTGAAAAAGGAGATCGAGGCCAGGACGGGAAGGAAATGACGAAGCCCGGTTCGCAGATGGTGTGGTTGTGCAGTCCGGCGGACGTGGTTCGGTGCGCCCGGAAGAGACGCCCCGACTCCCACAAGGGGGAGAACGGCGTGGCCCTGGTGGTGGGCGGCTGCAATGAACTGGTGGGCGCACCCGCATTGGGAGCGCAGGCGGCCCTGGCTTCGCTGCGGACCGGCATCGACTTGGTCAGGGTCATGGCGCCTGAGAAAGTGGCCTGGGTCATCAACTCGTTTTCTCCGGACCTCATCACCTTGAAGTTGCGCGGCAGCCACCTTGGTGAAAGGCATGTCCGGGAAGTGCTGGCCGAGGCGGCCAAGGCGGACGCCGTCTTAATCGGGCCTGGCATGGGCCTCGACCCGGAAACCAGGTCCTTCGTGCGCAGGGTGCTCCCCAAAATCAGGAAACCGCTTATCGTGGACGCGGATGCCTTGAAGGCCGCCAAGGGCTTGAAGTTCAAGGGCCCTGCCCTGATTACCCCGCACGCGAAGGAATTCGAGGCATTCACGGGCAAGAAGCTGCCCAAGGAGCTCTCCAAGCAAATCAAGGCCGTGGAGGCTGCCGCGAAAAAGCACCGGTGCGTGGTGCTGTTGAAGGGAAGGTTTGACGTCGTGTCCGACGGCAAGACCACGAAAGTCAACAAGACCGGGAACGCGGGCATGACCGTGGGCGGAACCGGGGATGTCCTGGCTGGAATCTGCCTGGGCCTCGCGGCAAGCAAGAACGGCCTCCTCGACGTTGCCTGCGCAGCCGCTTACCTCAATGGGAGGGCCGGAGACATCTTGCACGCCGTCAAGGGCTATACGTTCATTGCCTCGGACTTCCTCATCGTCATTCCCAGGCTGCTCAAAAAATGGGGATTCAAGTGATGAAAGGCAAGCCACGCGTCAAAACCGTTCAACGGCCTTGGGGGAAATTCGAGCTCCTGGCCTTGAACGTGGAGTGCACGGTCAAAATCATTTCCGTGAAGCCCGGGCAAGCGCTTTCCCTGCAATCGCATCGCAGGCGCGACGAGTACTGGGTGGTCTTGGACGGGCAGGGCACCATCCAGGTGAATGGCAGGAAAATGCGGGCCGCCAGGGGAAAGCAGGTGTTCATCCGGCGCGGCCAAAGGCACCGGTTGAGTGCCGGCAAAAACCCCGTACGCGTGTTGGAGGTTTCCTTTGGGAAGTTCCTGGAACACGATGAAAAACGGTTTTCCGACCGCTATGGGCGAAAATGAATGCCGCTGATTGAAAACGCCGCCGGACTGGTCAAGGGCGAGAGTTCCGAGGCAAGGCTGCGCGGCCAGTGCCTGGAACTCCTGGAAGCCGTGTTCGAGGAAATCGACGTGAAACGGGCCCTGCACCGGGAACTGAAGCTCAGCGGCTCGCGGTTGCGCGTCCGCAACAAGTCCTTCGACCTCAAGGCCTTCGAACACGTGTACGTCATCGGCTTCGGCAAGGCCTCGGGCTTGATGGCCCTGGTAGTCGAGGAAGTCCTGGGGGACTGGATTTCCGGCGGCGTCGTGAACACGGTGGAAGCCGTGCCCACCAAAAAAATCGAGGTCAACGTGGCCGCGCACCCGCTTCCGGACCAGCGAGGGGTCGAGGGCGCGAAAAAAATCTTCGACCTCGCCAAAAGCGCGGGCGAAAAGGACCTCATCCTCTGCCTGGTCTCGGGGGGAGGCAGCGCCCTGCTCCCGTTGCCGGCGGAAGGCGTGTCCCTGAAAGACGAACAGGAACTCACCTCCCGGCTGCTGAAAGCGGGGGCGAACATCCGGGAACTCAATTGCGTGCGCAAGCACCTTTCCAGGGTGAAGGGCGGCCAATTGGCGAAGGCCGCGGCCCCGGCCACCCTGCTGTGCCTCCTCGTCTCCGACGTCATCGGGGACGCGTTGGACGTCATCGCTTCCGGCCCCACGGCCCCCGATGAATGCACGTTTGCCTCGGCTGTCCTGGTCCTCAAAAACCATGGCTTGTGGGACAACTGTCCGGCCACGGCCAAGCGGCACCTGGTGGAGGGCATCCGGAAAAAAACCGGGGACACGCCCAAGAAAAAGGACAAGTGCTTCCGGAGCGTGCACAACCTGGTCATCCTGAACAACGCCGTGGCCTTGAATGCCTTGAAGAAACGGGCTTCCGAGCTCGGCATCCACTGCCTGGTCTTCAGCGACAAACTGGCCGGCGAAGCGCGGAACGCGGGCTGGAAGCTGGCCAGCGGGTTGAAGCTGGCCGCCCGGCAGCACAAGTTCCGGCCGCTGGCCTTGTTGGCGGCCGGCGAGACCACGGTGAAGGTGAAGGGAAAGGGCAGGGGTGGGCGGAACCTGGAACTCGTGTTGGGCGGCTGCGAGGAATTGAGTGAACTCGAAAACGCCTTGCTGTGCTCGATTGGAACCGACGGCATCGACGGAACCAGCGACGCGGCCGGAGCGATTGCCACGACTTCCACGCTGGCCCGCGCCCATGCGCTGGGCCTGGACTGGAAAAAGTTCCTGGACGACAACGACTCGCACGCCTTCTTCGCGAAACTCGGGGACCTCGTGATGACGGGCTACACGAAGACCAATGTCATGGACGTGCAGATTGCGTTGTTGGGCTGAGGAAAGCCCGGAGAAATCAGGCGTGCGCGCGGAACATGCGCGGCTGACTGGGGCCGCGGCTTTCCCGTTGCTTCGCGGCTCTTTCAGCGGCCCGCTGCCGGAGCAACCCAAGCCCGCGTTCCATGCTCGCTACATCCGTGTAATCGGCCACAAGGAGGGCCTTTGCTTCGTCCAGCGAAACCCTTTCCCTATGCGCTTCAATGACTGTTACGAGGGAAGAAATGCTACCGGGGGAGGCCGCCGCGAACCGGATGAAGTCCGGGAACGCCTGGCCGTTGAGGAGACGACGAATAGCCAGCAAGCCGGTCAGGTTGCCTTCCACGAGCTCATGCCGGCCGCCCATCCGCCGCAAGGCATCCCAGGGCGCGGCTTGCACGGCGGCCCGAATCTGGGCTTCGCTCATTCCATGGGTTTGAAGCACTCGTTCCAGGGTGGGCAGCGCGTGACGAAACACGTTGGTGGAAACCGTCACGGGAAGCGTGCGGAGCTCCGATAACTGGACTGGGCTCAAAAGCTTCTGCAACTTTATCCGGTGCTCTAATTCGTGTGGCGTGAAAACCGGCAACGGCAAGCGCTTGGTCTTGTTGCTTAGAACGAACGCGGCACGCCTCGGCGTCTTCGGTTTCCGGGTCACAAAAGAATTAGCCTTTCCCACTATTTAAATCATTCCCTTGCCGGCTCGGTTCAGTCACCCTATTGACGCCCTCCATCCGGTTTCATCCCTTTTTCCTGAACACGCTCCAAAGGAAAATCTGGCCGGCCCCCCAGGGGGTTACATGCTCCTCTTCAAAGCTTTTTATGCGCTCAAAATCGTTGAACAACTTTTCCATGGAGGCCTCGGAGTATTGCCGTGTGTCCAGCCCACTGCACCTCGTTGGCCCCCTCCATGAGAAGGCCGAGACAATCAAGTAACCCCCTGGTTTCAAGACCCGTCTCACGACTTCCACATAGCGATTAATGTCTTCTTCGTTGGTCAAGAAATGGAGAACTGCTCTATCATGCCAAAGGTCGTAGCTATCGCCTGTTTCAAATTCCCTCAAATCAGAGGCCACCCATTTAACGCTGACCGCCCTGCTTCCTAGCCTTTTCTTCGCCCGCTCCAATGCAGTTGGGGAAACATCCAAGACGGTTATGTTCTTAAAACCGAGGTCAAGAAGATTGTCCACCAGCTTTGAGTCTCCTGCCCCCACGTCGATTATGCCGGCATCCCTTCCCAACCCGGTTTCAACAATCAACTTAAGCGATGTTTCGGGTTTCTCCTGATGCCAACTCAATTCATCGGATTTTTTCGCTTGATAAATACTCTCCCAGTGCTTTCTTGCATCGTGCGTCATTTTTTGCCCATCTTGTTTTTCATTCGCAACGCTGCGCTATATCATTCCTTTCCCGGCTTTCTTCATCTTGCGGAAGCATTTCTTGTGGAAGAACTGGGCCATCCACTTCTTGTCGGTGGGGGCTTTCCCACAGAGCGTGCAGGCCTCGGCGTACTTGCCTTCGGCGAGGCCTTCTCCGCCGGCTGGTTGCCCGCCCTTTTTTTTCAGGAAATCCAGGAAACCCATTGTTGCACCACGAGACTATTTATGGCCCATCGCAGATGGGCCGACGTATGCGCGCCCATCCGCCGCGTGAGCGGATAGCCCCAAGGAGATTCGAACTCCTGTCCCAGGGTATCTTCCCCACATTGAAGGCACACCAAAAGAGCCGTTTCTTTCTTTTGGGCACCCTGCACTTTTCTTTCTTTCAAAGAAAGAAAAGGGCGGGTTCAAAGCCCTGTATCCTTGGCCACTAGACGATGGGGCTAAAGCCTACAGTAAGGGCGCTGAAAAGGCATATAAAGGTTTTCCTACCGAATTAGGTGGAATCCGGCTTGTCAGCCCCTTGGGCGGGTAGCTTAGTCTGGTTGGAGCACTCCGCTGATAACGGAGAGGTCGGCGGTTCAAATCCGCCCCTGCCCACTCCCCATAAAGCTTTTATTCTTCCATGGCGCCCATATCTAGGGTAGCTATGCGCCGCTTAATGGAAACACTGCAAAGGGCCGCACAGGGAACCCGAACCCGGCTGAAGACCCTTGGAATCAAAATACGCGGAAGGCTCAGCGGCCGGACGTCAGAAGCCCGGATGTTCCAGCGGGCGCGCAGGCAGGACCTGGTCGGCATACGTGGGAGACGAAATCTAGCCTATTACACGCACAGCGGCCGGCGGAAATTCGTGGAAGTCTTCAGAACCGACCTTGGAACCGAAGTCGGGAAAAAGCAGACCGAAATCCCTGAAACAGAGCAGGTGCGGGTGCTCGAGCTCAGCGCCGGAAACGCAATTCTCGCCCGCGGCATCAAGACCTTGTTCAAAGACACCGTGGAGGTCACCGCAACGGGCCTGCGCAGGCCGCCGCTTCCACGTGAAAGAGTGGCCCGCCCGACTCCCAAGGCCCCAAAGCAGGCCATATATCCATTCAAGGAACTTGACGATTATCGCGTGGGACGCATTGAGCGGCTCATCTCTAGATTTGTGAAACAAGGCAAAACATTCCACTTCGTCGTCTGCCATGCCGGCGAAACGCAGACCCTGCACCCCAAGTACCTGGCCGGTTTACTGAACCAGATACTGACACCTGACGGACGCGCCTACATCGAAGTCATTCGCCCCGAACTCATGAGCGACAGCAACATTAGGCAGGCGTTCGCCTCGCAGGGCCTCCACGCCGAACTCCGCAATGAATGGCAGGAGCAGCCCAGTAGCCACCTGTACGTGCAATCCCTGTGCGTGACCCGGCTGCCCGCCACGCACCCGGTAACCGGTTCACGGCCGCAAGAGGCCGGGCATCCAACAAGGAGCCCATCCGCTTAAACAAATCTGCCTAAACCAGGTGAAACGGCCTGCAGCAGGCCGGCGAGTTCCCTGGACGGCGTGCACGCCTTCACGTCCACCAACGCCAGCAACCCCGGCTGTTGGACGTTCACGCCGCGGCAGGACCGAATAAGTTCCATGCATTCCCTAGTCGCGAGCCACGCGTGGTTGCCGCGCGCGAAAAACACTTTTCCCTCGAAGAACCCGCGCATGCCTTCGCCGAATTGTTGGGCCAAGGCATTCACCAGCCGACGGGCTTCGGCGTCCGACACGGGTTCAAAGGTCATGCTTTTCCCTTCCCGAGGCGCGCCACGAAAAAGGCTTCCGAGTCGTTGTCCTGGGGCAAGACGCGCGCGCACGCCTCCAGGCCCTCCAAGAGGCCGGGACGAAACCGGAACCCGGGAAGCCTCACCGACAACAACCCGGCCGCGGGCCGCTCGGCGAGTAGGAACTGCACCACTTCCTCGTTTTCCTCTGGGGAAAGCGTGCACGTCGAGTAAACCAGTTGCCCGCCCTCCTTTAACGCGTCAAAGGCTTTCAGGATGAGCTTTTTTTGGAGCCTGGCCTTGTATTCCACGAGGCGGGGGCTCCAGCCCTTTAAGGCATCCAGGCGCTTGCGGACCAGGCCCTCGGACGAGCACGGGGCATCCAGTAAAACCCGGTCAAACAAGGCGGGAAACGCGGTTTTAGTGGCATCGTTCAAGGCAACCACGGTATTCGCCACGCCCAGCCGGCCCAGGGTGAACTTCAAGGACTTCACGCGTTCCCGGTTGACGTCCAAGGCCAGGATGCCGCCCTGGTTCTCCATGAGCGCCGCCATTTGCGAGGTCTTGCTGCCCGGCGCGGCACAGGCGTCCAGCACGAGTTGGCCGGGCTGCGGGGCCAGGACGAGCGCTGGAACCATGGAACTCGCTTCCTGCACGGCAATCGAGCCCAGGGCATACTCCGGAGTCTTGCCAAGCTCAATGTTTTCCCCCGGCACCCGGAACGCTTCCGGGGAAAAGGAGAGCGGCTCGAGCCCGAAGCCCTGTCGTTCCAGCGAGGCTTGCACGGCAGGCATGACTGCCTTCAAGGGGTTCACGCGGAAACTCTTGCCCAGCTTTCGCCGGGAGTACGCGAAGAATTCTTCGGCTTCGCTGCCCAGCAAGCGCGTGAACTTTTCCACGAAGGCTTCCGGCAGAAAAGGGGCTGGCATTCCTTTCCCCCTAAATCTGTTGCCATACTTCGGCGAAGTTGTCCACGAGTTCGTCCAAGAAGGACTTCCGGTGCTGGACGAGGAGCTGGGCCACCTGCACGGGGTTGGCAAGCGAGAAAAAGGCTTCCCTGCCCCTTTGCTCTTTGAGGGCCAGGTTGGCTTCCAGCATTTTCTGGAGGTGCCAGGAGACCGTGGAAGGGCTCAACCCGATGCCCCGGCTGATCTCGAGGTTATTGGCTTGCCGGGGCCTCGGGTGCAGGAGGAACAACACGATGCGGCGGATGCTGTCCTGCCTGATGAGGGACATGACGCGCTGCCCTTCCCCCAACTGTTCGCCGCGCACCGAGTAATAGCGGGTGAACTTGCCTTCCCTTACTTTCCGCACCAGGTGCACGCGTTCCAGGAAGTCCAGGTGGTATTGGAGGCTGCCGACCGCGATGCCGGTTCGCCTCTGGAGTTCCCGGAAGTGCAGGCCCGGGCTCTCGTTGACGGCGTCGTATAAGCGGTTCCGGACGTTCAACTCCAGGGCTTGCTCGGCGTCATCCATTCAGGCACCCACGCACCAACGCATCATTCTTTCCGGAAGAGCGCCGTGAAAAGCGAGCCCAGAATCAACAACTCGAACACGTTTTCGCTGGCGTCATTGAAAAAGTTGCCCGGGCTCACGAAGAGGTCCAGCACCTTCAACCCCCACTTGACCGCGAACAAGGCGAAGGCAAGCGTGACGAACTTGAGGCGCTCGGACTTGTTCTTCTGATAGGCTTTGACCGCGATGAACAGGATGGCGGCCGAGAGCAGCAACACCAGGAAGCGCGTGAAAGCGTCGTTTTGGGCCGCGACGTCACTGACTTCCCGCAGGGCATCCCATGGATGAACGATTGATTCAGGCAAATTCTTACCTCCATTCAATGCAGAGCGAAGAAAAATAGAAAAAGGGATTGAATGCCCTTCAGGGCCCCACCTCAATCCCTTTTCGACGACTTAATGCGAGGGGTTTGAACGGTTGGTGAATCTTGCCGTTCAATACCCTATGCTGCCGGCCCCTTATAAATCAATTTTGGTACAATGCCCGCAGTTTAGTACGGTTATAGAACGATTTGCGGCATTTTACGGTGTTTCCGGGGGTAAGGGTTAAAAAGGGTAGAGCGCTAATGGTATACGATTTCCATGGATGAAGTCGAATTCCTTTACCCACGCAGCCGCAAGCTCCTGATTTACGTGGCACTCATCATCGTCTTCCTCATCCGGTGGAGCGACAACGTCAACACCCTCGAATACCAGTGCGTGACCAGCGAGTCAGGCGCCGAAACCAACTGCAGGTATACCGGCGAACTCCGGCGGCATGTGGGCTTCCCCCTGGAAACCTACAAAATTTTGGTCCGCGGCGAAACCCGCTACAATTACTTCTACGACTTCAACTTCGCGGCCAACCTCGGATTGTGGTACCTGGTCGCCTGCATCCTCGACCACGTGTTTTCCCTCGCGACCGCCAAAAAAGCCAAGAAGACCAGGGCCCACAAGTTCCCGCACCGCGAGGAATAGGGCATGGGCCTGCTCTCCGCCGTCCGGGATGTTGTTGCCATCCTCCGCGACCTGCTGCTGATTGCCTTCTTCGCCGCCGCCCTCTTCGGCGTGATAACGATTTCGAGCGCGGCCAGCAAACTCGGCGAAGCCGGCCTGCCCGGCTTGATTGGCTCGGGCCAGCTCGAGAAAAGCATGGGCGCCCCACCGGCAGGCGAACAAAACCCGTTGACCAGCTTCGGGGAACCCTCCACCGATTTTGACGGCGAAAAAATAACGGACCCCGGGCTCGTCCAATCCTACCGCGAGGCCAAGGCCGAACTCGAAGCCGGGAACACCGAGCAGGGCTTACAGCAAGCCCTTGCACGGCTCGAAGAAGGCTTCAGTGCCAAGGGCATGGGCAGCGAAGTGAACACCGTGCGGAACCTCCGCAAGGCCATCGCCGAACAGGACACCCAGAACATCCGCCGCCATGGCTCCCTCTTGGAAGCCATGTTCGGAGGCTAAAACCATGTCCGAGGAAATCGTGGTCAACCCCGGCATACGGCACTACCTCTTCCTCGAACTCGGGACCCTCTACTGGGAACTCCGCAAAGCCGTTGAAGGACACGTGAAAGGCCGGAATCTGCTCGTGCTCGACATTGGCTGTGGCTGGAAAAAGTACCAGCCCTTCTTCGAAGGCAAGGCAAGGAAAGTCATCGGCTTGGAGCCAGGCGAGAACGGTTTGCCGGACGTCCGCGGACGCGGGGAAAGCCTGCCCTTCAAACCGGCCTCCTTTGACGTTGTCCTGTGCACGCAGGTCCTCCAATACTTTGACGACCCGTTCCACGCGGCCCGGGAAATGCACCGCGTCCTCAAAAAAAACGGGGTCGCCTTCGTTTCCGCGCCCGGCACCTACCCCTTGTTCGACCCGCCCAACCCCAAGTGGCGGTTCATGCCCCACGGCTTTCAACGGCTGTTCGCGGGCTTTTCAAGCGTGGAAGTCCGGCCGCTGGGGGGCTTCATCCAATGCTACTTCCAGATCCTGGCCCTCCTGGCAAAGCACGCCGTATTCGGCCGCAGGCCCTGGGAAAACTGGTTCACGAAACGCGTGATGTGGTTCCTCGCATTCCCGTTCCTGAACGTCCTCGGCAAGACCCTGGACGCCTGGTTCTACAACGACAAGGCCTCCATTGGTTACCTGGCCATCGCTAAAAAGGGATGACGGAAAAGTCGCGGGCCACCCTTATTTTTCCCTTAAACCGTTTTCCCGCCAGCCCCTTCACGTTTGCCTTCACGCTCGCCGGATAAAGATGCGACAACACCAGGTGCTTCACGCCGCACGCCGAGGCAAGGGCCCCGCAATCGAGGGCCGTTAGGTGCCCCGAAAACGGCTTGCGCGGGCTCGAGCACTCGAGCATGGCCAGGTCGGCTTTCCAGCACAGCTTGCGCAGGGCCAGGCAGTCCTCCGAGTCCCCGGAAAAAACGAACGACTTCTTCCCGGCCTCCACGCGGTACGCCAACGCGCCCACGGTGTGCTGGACGATTGCGGACCGCACCTTGACGCCGCCCAACCTCAGGCTCGTGTCCGCCAATTCCCTGAACCGCGTCTTCACCGGCAACCGTTTCATGAACGGATACAAGTCGAGGCATTTTGCAAAAAACCGTTTGATGCCCTTCGGACCGAACACCGTGAACCGCTTGGCCTTGT
>Ga0209541_10005947_pt1 | contig 21087 bp, 22 predicted proteins | sample RifCSPlowO2_01_FD_184027 | JGI IMG/M metagenome (GOLD analysis project Ga0209541, IMG submission 184027) | Groundwater microbial communities from Rifle, Colorado - Rifle CSP2_plank lowO2_0.1 (SPAdes) (version 2) | ecosystem: Environmental > Aquatic > Deep subsurface > Groundwater | place... | reverse complement strand
AAGCGAGGGCGGGCAAAAATTCCTTCCCCCCAACCCCCTTCCTTTTTGCCCGCCCGAGCGTTCGGTTTCTGCCGCGCTTCGCGCGGCAATCAGTCGGAGTTTCGTTCAAAAAAGGTTCGAGCGGCGTTCAGTAATTGCGACCAATCAAGACATCCGATTGTTAATTTTGGCCTATCGAACTAGTCTGCTAGAATAATCCGATGGCCAATTTACTGCGTCTCTTAATTGTGCTGGTGGCCGTCGGCGGTTTCGCCGTCGCTTTTTACATTTGGCGCAAGAAGCGACGTGCCGAAGGGCTCGTTTGTCCGCTCCACTCCAATTGCGAAACCGTCATTCACAGCCAGTACTCAATCTTTCTGGGTTTTCCTCTGGAACTTTGGGGTATGGGTTACTACGTTCTCGTGGCCCTGACTTATATTTTATTCATTCTGGCGCCGGCGGCCCGGGCGCTCGATTTGATGCTTTTCATTTCTTGGTTGAGCATTTTGGCTTTTCTTTTCTCCCTTTACCTAACTTATATTCAGGCCGTTAAACTCCGCGAGTGGTGCACCTGGTGTTTGATCTCGGCTCTTTTCTGCTCCATAATCTTTTTGGCGTCACTGGCGATTTATCAATTGTAGATTACGCGCGGGCGTCGTATAGTGGCTATTATTGGTGCCTTCCAAGCACCAGAGGCGGGTCCGATTCCCGCCGCCCGCAAAATGGGATCAAAAGGTCAGTTTCGCATAATTTTTTTCTTAACCATATTTGCTATTAACAGAGCCAAAGAACTTCGAGAACTCAACGTCAACATGAATTTTTCTCCTGTACTTGATTATGTTTCTAATAACAAATCCTATCTTTACAGTCGGACGTTCGGCACCAACCAAAATGCTGTCGGGAAATTAGGAAGTGCCATAGGAGCCGGCGCGGATATTATCATTAGTACTTACACACCCGAAAAACAAATTAGGATTTTTAATTCCTTGAAGAATTCAGTATTGAATGGTGACATAACTGAAGAAAGAATAAACGAGTCCGTGGTCAGAATTCTGAATTTAAAAACTGCTTTCGGATTTTCGCCATGAAAATTTCACCGGACCACCATTCGCAAATGCATCTCGCCATTTTAGGGTTTGGCCGGGAGGGGAAGTCGGTATTTAAATTTTTGAAACGCTCACCGGATTACCGCGGCGCGAAGATAGAGATTCTTGATCAGAAATTTGATAAAAACTATTTAAAAAATTTGGCGCGGTTCGATTTAATTTTTCGTTCGCCCGGGGTGTCGTATAATCTGCCGGCGCTCGCCGCCGCCAGAAAGAGGGGCGTTAAGTTTTCCAGCGCCACTCGGTTTTTCTTCGAGCGTTGTCCGGCCAAGATCATTGGCGTTACCGGCACCAAGGGTAAGGGCACGGTTTCAACCTTGCTCTATCAAATTTTGAAAGCGGCAGGGAAAGATGTCCATCTCGTTGGTAATATTGGGATTCCCGCGCTCGATGTTTTAGCAAAATTAAGAAGGAATTCGCTGGTGATCTTCGAGCTATCAAGTTTCCAACTTCAGGATCTTAACGTTTCACCGCCGGCCGCCGTGGTGCTTGATATTTTCCCCGATCACCAAGACAGCCATTTTAGTCTCCGCGAATATTACGCGGCCAAGGCCAATATCGCCCGTTATCAAAAGTTCGCTGATGCGGTTTTCTTTTTTCAAGATTCGTCCCGTAGTCGGCTCGCCGCGCGTCAGAGTCGCGGTCGGAAAATTCCGGTTAATCCGAAACTTTTCAGTCTGTTTTCACCTGCTGACCTGTATTTGATTGGCGAGCATAATTTCCGCAACGCCGTGATGGCGGCAACGGTGGCCGCGCAACTCGGCGTGTCCTCGTTAATAATTATAAGAGTGGCGAAACGATTTCGCGGCTTGCCCCATCGTCTGCAATTCGTGCGCCGGATCGGGCCGGCGAGTTTTTATGACGACTCGGCCGCCACTAATCCTCTGGCCGCGGCCGCGGGCCTCCGGTCTTTTGCCGGTCAGTCCCTAGCGCTTATCGCCGGCGGCCAAGGCAAGGCATTGAATTACGCGCCGCTGGCGCAGGCAATCAAACATTCGCCGGCGAAGGTCGTTTTACTTTTCGGCGCCGATCGGAAAGTTTTAGCGCGGGCGCTTGGTCAAACCGACATCAAGGTAATTTTAGTTGAAACATTGCCGCAAGCGGTTAGAAACATTTCTCGTTTCATTCCCGAAGTGACCGCGGTTTTGTTATCCCCCGGGGCGACCAGTCTCGACCAATTTCGCGATTACATCGAGCGCGGGGAGAAGTTTCAGCAACTTGTGCGCCGACTTTAATTTGCTAGCATAATTTTATCAGCCCATGACAAAAATCGAACATAGTCGCCTGCGGACCTGGATCGAAATTGATCCGCGCGCCGTGGCGCATAACTATCGCACGGTCCGAAAATTGCTGGGTCCCAAGGTCGGGTTAATGGCGGTAGTTAAATCAAACGCCTACGGTCACGGTTTGATCCAGTTTTCTAAATTACTTGCTCGGCTCGGCGTTGATTGGCTCGGCGTTGATTCGATCGTTGAAGCGGTCGCGCTCCGCCGCGCCGGGGTCAAGAAAGAAATTCTTGTTCTCGGTTACACTCAACCGGCCAATCTATCCGTCGCAGCGCGCGATGATATTGTCGTCACTATTTCTTCGTTCCATTCCCTGCGTCAACTTTTTCCCCTTTCTCATCCACCACAGTTTCATCTTAAACTGGATACGGGCATGCATCGGCAGGGTTTTATCTTGGAGGATTATAAAAAATTATTGCCGATGTTGAAGCATTTACCGCTCACCGGCATTTACAGTCATCTCGCGGCTTTGGGTTCTGGGTCCCAATCGGCGGTACGAGCGCAAGTGACAGAATTTAAAAAATTTCTCGTGGCGGTGGAAAATTTTAAGTTAACCAAGCATTTAGTCTCGACCGGCGGCGCAATCGCTTACCCGAACGCGCGGTTTGATCTGGCTCGCATTGGACTCGGCCTTTACGGTTTGTGGCCAAATGATGATCTGCGTCGTCGGTTTGGCGAGAAAATTAAATTGCAGCCAGTCCTAGTGTGGAAAACAATTATCAGCGAAGTGAAAATTCTGACTAGCGGGGGAACGGTCGGTTATGACTTCACCGAGCGGGTTAAACCGGGGACGAAAATGGCCGTCTGCCCGGTCGGTTACTGGCACGGCTTCCCGCGGGCGCTCTCCAGTATCGGCGAAGTCATGGTGCGTGGTCATCTAGTCAAAGTCATCGGCCGCGTCTCAATGGATATGATTGTGATTGACGTGACTAAAATTAAAAATCTGCGCGTCGGCGACGTTGTCACTTTAATCGGTGACGGCTTACCAGCCGAACACTTAGCTCGACTTGCCCAAACTTCCCCTTACGAAATCATCACCCGTCTCAACCCCCTGATCCAGAAGTTTTACTATTAATCACTAACAGTGTTTCTTATAATCTATATTCTAAACCATTTTTTGAATAGTCAACTCGAGGATCTGGAAAATCGCAAAAATTTGACAATAAATTAATATTATGCATATAATATATGTTAGATGATTTGGGGGGTGGTGGCGACAGATGAGGCCAAAGATGGTGAGCCGGCGGATTAATACGACATGCGTCCAATGGTGCCATTATCGAAGTGGACGGCCCCATCCCTCCCGAGGATGGAAAGTTTGCTTTAATTGCTGATCTATTCGATCAGATTGGTCACTGCTCAAGGTCGGTCGTAAAGCCACCACCTCTCAATCATTAGCCCCCGGTAGACACGTTCAGTGTGAGGCCGGGGCTTTTGTTTTTTTTCTAATCCCGTGCATAATAGGGGAATGTTGAGTTTATCTCTCCGTCAAGGTTAAACCTTGATATGACGAAGGCCGTCAAACCACTTTCCAGAAATGGTGAACGAGATCTGAATGCCGTGCCCAACCGGGTGCGGCGTTTTCTTTTGTAAAAACAAAAAATCCCAGGCCTTGTGGCTAGGGATTTTCTGGCAGTGGGTCGAGTAAAATTACTTGACCGCGTCTTTCAAGGCCTTGGCGGCGCGGAATTTCGGCACCTTCATGGCCGCGACCTGAATGGACTCGCCAGTGCGAGGATTGCGGGCCGTGCGGGCGGCGCGCTGTTTGACGGAGAAAATACCCAAACCGGCAATCGAGACCTCCTCACTCTTCTTTAAGCTGTTGACGATCGATTCGATCATAGTGTCGACGGCTTGTTCGGCCTGGACTTTGGTCCCGCCGATTTTCTCGTGGACGGCTTCAATGAGCGATTGTTTATTCATAAAATACTGCTGACCGTGGCTTTTAATCGTCGACCATTGTTTTACTAACTCTAGTCATTATACCGTCAAGCCGTTTTTGACGCAACTACACAACTAGCGGGCATACTCAATGACGCGTGATTCGCGAATGACCGTGATCTTAATCTCACCCGGATATTTGAGTTCTTGTTCAATCCGGAGGGCGATATTGCGGGCTAATTGATTGGCTTCAAAGTCGCCGACTTCCTGCGGTTTAACGAAAACGCGGATTTCGCGCCCGGCCTGGATGGCGTAAGTCTTCTCTATCCCGGGGAAGGAATTAGCCAGATCCTCGAGATCCTTCAGCCGGCGCAGATAATTCTCAATGCTGTCGCGTCTGGCGCCCGGCCGGCCGCCGGAGATGGCGTCAGCGGTCTGGACGATAATGGCTTCCAAGGTTTCGTAAGGGTATTCACCGTGATGGGAACGCATGGCTTTGATCACCGCCGGATCGGCGCCGAATTTCTCGAGAATCCGTTCACCAATCTTCACATGCGTTCCCGAGACTTCGTGATCCACGGCCTTGCCGAGGTCGTGGAGCAGGGCGCCAGCTCGGGCCACTTGCGGATCAGCGCCGAGTTCCTCGGCCAGCATCCCGGCAAGATGGGCCATTTCTACAGAATGCTGGAGGACATTCTGGCCGTAACTGGTGCGGAAATGGAGACGCCCCAGGATCAAAATGATCCGCGGGTCGAGGTTGAAGACATTGGCTTCATAGGACGCTTGCTCGCCTTTATCTTTAATAATTTGGGCGATATTCTCTTTGGCTTTCTCCACCATTTCTTCGATCTTGGCCGGATTGATCCGGCCGTCGAGAATCAAATTTTCGAGGGCGGCTTTGGCGATCTGCCGGCGCACCGGATCAAAGGAGGAGAGGGTAATAGCCCCCGGCGTATCGTCAATGATCACTTCGACGCCGGTCGCCTTTTCAAACGCTCGAATGTTCCGGCCTTCTTTGCCGATAATCTTGCCCTTGACGTCATCCGAAGGGATGGTGACGACCGATGATGTTATCTCGGTGACCGTGGAATTGGCGAGCCGCTGGATGGCGGCCGCCAAAATTTCCTTGGCTCGCGTTTCGATCTTCTCGCCGCCGCCGGTTTCGAGTTTGCGCAGGCGGAGGAGGAAATCCTCCTCGCAATTTTTGGTGATCGTCTGGATGATTTCAGTTCGCGCTTCCTCGGCGGTCAGTTTGGCCACGCGCTCCAGTTCCGCGGCCCGAACCGCTTCTTCTTCATGTAGTTTGTCTCTCAGTTCTTTAATCTCCTCGAGCCGGTTTTTGATCGTTTCCAGCTCGCGGTCGATGTCGAACTGGCGCTTGTCGAGGAGCTCGTCTTTTTTGAGTAGCCGCTCCTCCTTCTTCTTCAGTTCATCTTCTTTGGTCCGTTCCTTCTCCTTGATTTCCTTCAGCCGTTCCTCGGATTGTTTCTCGGCCCGGTCAACGATCTTTTGCGCCTGGTCTTTGGCTTCAAGGATTGTCCGTTTGACGGCGATTTCAACCGATCCTTTCTGCCCGAGAGTAATCAGCCACCGCAGGAAGTAGCCCAAGACCACGCCCCCGAGGCCGCTCGTGGCGATTAAGAGTAATAAAGTTTTGATTGGCACAGATGTTACACTCTATGCTAACAAACGCGGATGCGTTTGGCAACTTATGAAGGTGATTCAATCAAAGCGATAAACAAAAAAGGAGACCCGCGCCGAGCGAGTCTCCGTGAGAATGTTGCCGTCCCGTTGCCGGCAGAGTTAAATCTCCCTTGGCAACGCCGCCACCCGACCTCGGCGGTAACAGAAGAAATAAACCAGTCCGCATTTTTATCCCGTTTTTGATTTGACGATGCCGTCCACCAACCCATATTTGACCGCTTCATCGGCAGACATAAAGTAGTTGCGATCGGAATCTTTTTCGATTTGCCCCACGGTTTGACCGGTGTGTTTAGCTAGGATCTTGTTGAGTTTGTCTTTAATTTTAAGAATTTGCTTGGCGGTGATGGCGATGTCCGAGGCCTGCCCTTCGGTTCCGCCGAGCGGCTGGTGAATCATAATCTCGGCGTTGGGAAGCGCGAACCGTTTGCCCTTTGTGCCCGCCGAAAGAACGATTGCGGCGCCGGAAGCGGCCTGCCCGATGCAGACGGTCGAGACATCCGATTTCACATAATTCATCGTGTCGAGAATGGCCATGGTGGCGGTGACTAATCCGCCCGGCGAATTGATATAGAGGGTAATGTCTTTCTTTGGACCCTCGGATTCGAGAAATAGAAGTTGGGCGATGATGATGTTGGCCACATGATCGTCAATCGGTCCGCCCAGAAAAATAATCCGGTCTTTCAGGAGTCGGGAATAGATATCATAGGCCCGTTCGCCGAAGGCTGATTTTTCGATCACCGTTGGTATAAGCATGATCTTATGATGTTACTTGACACTGGTCTCTTTTGTCAATAATATCTGGCAAGAAAGGAGGACAACCGATGAACTTGTTTCGTGACTTGAGTTTTGCCGATCAAGAGCATCATTTGCAGATGGCCAGTGGCTTGATCGTCGGTAATATTTATCGTTTCCGGCCGGCGATTCATGCTGTACCGCTCCAGCGCCTGATTAAGGGAGTTCCGAACTATGGTGTCCCGATCCGCTTTTCTTTCGGGCAATTCATCCGTTTCCGGGATCGCCCCAGCGTTTTTCGAGATTGCCTATTTCTAGTGCAGACTCGGGTCAAGCGCGAGGGGCAGTTTGAATTTGTGGTACCCCTTCTCTTTACGGCCGAAACGCCGCCGCCGCAGCCGACTTAGAAAAGCCCCGTCTTCGCCAAGGTTTGCGGCAGTCGGGGCTTTCTTATCAAAAATTAGTTATGGTAGTTATTGGGCGGCTTCCTGATCAAGATTTTGGAGATCGGTTTCGAGCGCGTCAGCTTCAGTTTCTAAATCCGTTAAATCTTCTGTTTGTCCGTCGTCTCGGCCGGCCGGACTTTCAGTTGGGATGGGGGAAGTACCAGCTGGCGGCTCCTCCGGCGCGCCGCTTCGCGAAGACAGGATGTAGATGCCGCCGAGAATGATTAAAATAATGATAATGACGATGCCGAGCATCGGGCCTTTCGACGGACTATCGGCAATCGGGAACTGATTCATTTGGTTGTCTCCATTCATAGTGATGATTTTTGGCTGATAAAATTTTATTGACCAGGTGTGGTGGTCGCCGTGGTCGGATAGGCGCTTTTGATCAGCCGGATTGCCTCCACCACTTTTTGGTGAGCGGTGCGGACGCTGACGATAATCTCACGCACCGCCTGGCGCAAATTGGCGAAAGCGGTAGTCTGGTTGGCGGCCGCCAGGGCCTTCTCCGTCTCGGCTTTAATGGTTGCCACCTTGACTCGGCCGACGGCGATCGCCTCGGCCGCCTCGGTCAATTTCTGTTCCACTAGTGCTCGGTCGAATTTCGGATTCTGGAATTGGCTGACGCGGTCAGCGACGCGTGCCCGGAGGTTGTCGGCCCGCTGGAGCGCCGCCGCGAGGCGCCGTTCCAGTCGCTCGCCGAAATTTTTGATTCGTTCCGTCAAGGTTGCGCTCCGCGTGTCACGGATATCTTGTCGCGTGTCGGCCGATGGTAGCGGCGTATGGTATAGGGCCGAGACTTCAAGCGGCAATCCGCCGAGCGTTAAAGCCGCGGCCAGCCCGCTAAGCAAGAGATATTTTGGTTTATTCATATGCCCTTTGTAATTTATTAGTTATTAATAATTATTGATTTTAAACCCGCTTTATTTTTTTGGCAAGTATTTATCGGTGTAGAGTTTTTTGCCGCGTTCAAACATTTGATCAGCCGCCGCCCGGCCCTCAAAACCAGTAACCCTCACCTCCTTATTTTGAAGCTTTTTATAAGTTGAATAGAAGTGCTCCATTTCTTTGATGGTGTGGGCATTAAGGTCTTTGAGATCGGCGGTTTTCTCCCAGCGCGGGTCGCCGACAGGTACGGCGATCACTTTGTCGTCTGGCTCACTATCATCGGTCATGTGCATCACCGCCACCGGTCTGGCGCGCACCAAAATTCCTGGCAAAAGCGGGAAGGTGGTGAGGAGGATTACATCCACCGGATCATTGTCGTCCCAGAGCGTCTGAGGGATAAAGCCATAGTCAAAAGGAAAGGCCTGGGTCGTGTAAGTGGTGCGATCGAGAGCGATAAGTCCGGTGGTTTTGTCAATCTCGTATTTGTTTTTTGAGCCCGCGGGCAGTTCAACGATGACATTGATCTTGTTGTTATCGCCGGGCTCGAGGTCGTGCCAGAGATTCATAGTTTTTATTGTACCAAGGTTGAACCTTCCACGGAAGGTTCAACCTTAAATTCCGCCGTTCCTTCGGGTGATTTAATATCAATGCGCCAGCCGGTCAGTTTGGCGGCCAACCGGACATTCTGGCCTTTTTTGCCGACGGCGAGAGAAAATTGGTCCGGCGTCACTAGGGCCACGGCCTCGCGATTTTCGTCATTTAAGACGAGGCGGCTGATTTTGGCCGGCGACAAGGCGTTGGCGATGAATTCTTTGGGGTCCTCGGTCCACTCGATGATATCGATTTTTTCTCCGCCCAATTCGTTAATCACCGTGTTGACGCGGATGCCGCGTTGGCCGACGCAGGCGCCGACCGGATCGATGTTGGGGTGGGTCGAAGTGACGGCAATTTTGGCCCTAGTTCCGGCTTCGCGGGCGATGGCCTTGATCGCCACCAATTGGTTGGCGATTTCCGGCGCTTCCAGTTCAAATAATTTCTCAATGAATTTTGGATGAGCGCGTGACAGCCGTAGGTTGACGCCGCGCGGCGTTTCTTCCACCGCCGCGAGGTACGACCGGACGCGCTCGCCCTGATGGTAGTGCTCGCCGGGGATTTGTTCTTCATAGGGCAGGAGACCGGTGGTCCGGCCGAGATCGACGAAGACATTGCCGCGCTCGATCTTCTGAACTTTGCCGTTTAAGATCTCGCCGACTTTGTTGGCGTATTCGGCCAGCACCGAGAGTTTTTCCGCCTCCCGCAGGCGCTGGATAATCACCTGCTTGGCGGTCTGGGCGGCGATCCGGCCGTAATCCTCTTTGGCCTCGAGCGGGAAAATGAGTTCCTCGCCCGGCTGGACATCCTTTTTTATCTTACGGGCGTCTTCAAGCATCAGATGTTGGTCTTCGTTGAATTTGATTTTCGCCGTCGCTTCCTCTGATTTGGAAGCCGGACTTCCAAATGGAAGTCCGGCTTCCCCCTCCTCGTCCTTTTCCAGCATTGATTCATCAACCGCGATTTTAACTTGGTAAAAATCGGTTTTGCCGGTGTTGAGATCAAATTTTGCCCGTACGATTTGGGTCTTTTTACCGTAATCTTTTTTGTAAGCCGCCACCAAGGCATCCTCAATGGCGCCGAGGATTTTGTCTTGGGGGATGCCGCGCTCTTCCTCTAATTGCTCCAGGGCCGAGCGCAGGGTTTTTAAGTCCATCATAAATTAAGATAGTTTGTCCTTATAGTTATCAACAGCCGGCGGCCTTCGGCCACCTAGATGCTATGCTATCATAGAATAGTAAAATGCCGCCAGAAGTTCTCGAAAATAACAGTCCGTCGCCGTCTGTGTCTAATAAAAACCAGTTGTTGTTCGTGGTTTTACTGTTCGTGCTGATTCTGCTGGCCGCCGGTTTGATTTACCTCGGTCGGAAGTATCCGTCCGCCCCAAGCCCAGTCGAGGGGCCAGCCGGCCTGACCGAAGCCGAAAAAGCCGAAATTCTGAAATCGCTCCAATTGCCGCCCAACACGCCACCCCTGACCGAAGCCGAGAAGGCCGAAATTCTGAAATCGCTCCAATTGCCGCCCAACACGCCGCCCTTGACCGAGACCCAAAAGGCCGAAATTTTAAAGTCGTTGAAATAAATTTTAATAAAACAATATGTTCAAACTAAACAGAATTTTTTATATCTTCGGGATAACCTTGCTCGGATTAGCCGCGTTAGTTTCTGCTCAAGTTAATGCCATCACTGACGTTACTCCGATTGCTAACGAAAATTGGTCAGCCGGCTCTCTCCACGCTGTTGACTGGAGCCACCCTAATAATAATTTCTATAATTTTTCGTGCATCTGGTCAGTTAGTCTAGTGCCAAACGATAGCAACAGCGGGTTACCAACTTATGCTGGCTCAATCGTCAATACTTACACTGGTCGAATCACATTGCCGGCTGATGCCGTACCTGGGGCGTACCGCGCCCGAGTTAATTGTTTCGTGTTCAATATCGCTAATGAATCTGTGTTAAGCGCCGGTATTGTGACTGTCAGCAATCCCTCTTTCCAACCTCTGACTTTTGTTCAACCGGCTACCCCAATTAGTTACCTTGTTGGTGACTACGTTCCTGTGACTATAAACGCTCATAATGCCTTAGCCGTCGGCACGCCGGTAATTATTAAATTAGTTAAGAAATCAGACCAAAGAGCAGCTTGGCAGGCAACGGGTAATTTAACCGACGTCGGTAGTCCTGGCAATCCTTACTTCGGCACCGCAATCACTCAATCAGAATCTTCTCAATTTGCCGGCGGCGTCTATCTTCTTAAAGCCGAAGTTCAATTTAACGGTCAAACCTATGTGACCTCTTCCGGCGACATCACTTTCACCGCTCCCGCGCCGACCGCCGACAAATTCGTCATTGGCGACCGGGTGGTTACCAATGCCACGGTTAATGTCCGTGATGCCGCCAATGGCGCAATTATTGATACCAAACAAGCCGGGGCGCACGGCACGGTAATAATTGGTGGTCCGATTGTCGCTGGCGGCTTCACTTGGTGGCAGATTGACTATGATTGTGGCGTTACCGGTTGGTCGGTAGAGAATTTCCTTGATAAATACGCCGGTAGCGTCGTTGATGATTGTGGCACCACACCGCCGGACGACGATGGCCTGCCGCCTCCACCGCATAGAAGTTGGGCTCCGCCTCTTTATGCGCCGACTGAATGTGATGGCTCCTTGGGCTTTGACCCCGGCTGCTGGCCGCCGATTAATGTCTCGGCCCGTAACCAGATCAAGGCCACGGGTGACGGTAGCGATCCTAACTATTTAGGCGGTTTGGCCATCGGCCCGCTGGTGGTGGACGGCGGTGCTTTGATTCGGGGGGTGCTTAAACTGCCGTCATTGATTGCCCCGGCCGGCCAATTCCTGACCACTGACTCAACCGGCAAGGTAATTTTGGGCACGCCAAGTGGCGGCCCCGGCCCGGGCGGCACTCCGGATAATTATTCCTGCCCCGACGGTCAATCTATCGGCACTATCGTGAACGGCGCGGTAACCCGTTGCGAACCCGATGATACTGGTGGCGGAAGTTTTAACCCCAATGCTGATGGCGATTTAACTAATTGTATTGATAGCGGCGACACTTACAAAAAAATTGTTTGGAATGGCACAAAGCTGGTTTGCGGTGAAGACAAAACTGCCGGCGGAGCGACAGGGGATAATCTGGGTAATCATACAATGACGCAAAATTTGAAGACTAACGGCTTCTATATATCTAAAGACGGAGACTCTGAAGGAATTTATGTTAATGCTGATGGGTCGGTTGTCACAAGTGGTTTGTTGGTAGCTGGGGCGGTGAGAATAACAGGTAGTTCACCTTCTGACGGTAAAGTGTTGACGGCTAAGGATGCGAACGGCAATGCTGAATGGCGGACCGTTAGCGCCGTCGGCGGCGTCTCCAAGATCACGGCTGGCAACAATATCTCAATCAGCCCGGCCGCTGGCACCGGCGAGGTGAAGGTTAACAATACTACTTATGCCGTTACCGATAACTCTACTTTAACCAGTGTTTTTACTCCATCCCCCGCTGGTTCAAGCGTCGGGTACAACACATTTTCGATTAAAGATGATGGTATTACAACTACTAAGTACGGAGCGAATTCAATCACTGGATCTAAAATCGCCAATTCCGCTTTTATTGAATACGCCAAAACACCAAACAAGTTTGATGCGTTAAGGACCTTCAATCTCGGTGAGCACAAGGCTTGTTTTATCAGTAGATTCGCAGAGGCTAGTAATGTAACCCAGTTGATTATTTGCTCTGTTAGACCCGGTAATTCAAATAATGGTAGTGATAATGGAACTAGTGTTACTGGTGCTGATGGTTGGAATGTCGGGACAACCAGAGGTAACTGGGTTCTCGAAACTCAAGGCGTAGATTCTTGTCGAGTTATTTGTATTAACTAACAAGGCCCCCCTGGCAAGGCGGTGCCTTGACATGGGATATCCGCTCGGCGCTTCCATTTTACAGAAGTGTTGCAATTAATTCTGGAACTTAGTGTATGTCCATTTGATGATTTGGACGCCAGGCGTCCAAGGAGCAAGGGATCAGTCAATCATCAAATCTGCCCATTCTTTTTCCGATTTTTTCCTCTCGATAATCTCCCCGAGTGTTTTTTGAGCAAACTCCTCGTATTCTTTTTGGTTATTGAATTGATCTAGAATAATATTTTGTCGGCAAAAGTTCAGATTGTTTCTGCCACAATATTCATCCCAACTCGACCAAGCAAACTTGGACGCCAGGCGTCCAAGTTTGCCATTGCCATTCTTTTCTGGATGAAAATTGTAGTTGAGATTTACATAAACACTCAAATGCAAAAGATACTCGTTTGAATTGATGTAGACAGATTTAAATTTACTCTGGAACAATGCTCCACCCCTCTGGTATTTGTTATTGAAATATTTTGAATAGCCGGTTCCCAGACGATGCATGAATTTCTCTATCCCGTCGTCCATTTTTTGTTCAAGAACAAAGTGATAGTGATTGGGATTTAGACAATAGGCGATAAAATTTACCAAGTCCTTGGACTTGGACGCCAGGCGTCCAAGGGATTTGTCGGCGATTGTTTTTTCATAAATACTGCCAATCGGTTCAACAACATTGAATTCCGTCATGCTCTGGAAAAAACGTTTTCGATCATAATCGTCAAGAAAGATATTTCTTTTATCCACCCCGCGGTTGTAGACATGATAAAATTCCTCGTTAGCGAAAATGGTTTTTCTGGCGGCCATAGCGTCAATGATAACATTTGGACGCCTGGCGTCCAAACTGGCGTCCAAAGATTTATCCACTGGTGGACTTAGCGGTAGGGTAAGTTGGTGTGGTAAAATAGTTGGTAATATGAAACCGCTCAAAGAATTTTTGCGTCTCGCCGTCATCGTTATTATTATCGGCCTCGGGGTCGGCTATGCCTTGGCGGCGTGGAATCCGCCGGGTTTCTCGCCCCCGACTGGGCCGGGTAGCCCAGCCGCCGACTTGTCCGTCCCCGTGGGTTGATCTTGGTCTGACCGCCGAATACGCTGACAATTTCGGCAACACTGATAAAGTAAGGACCTGTTGGCGAAATGATGCGATTTGCCAAGTGATCTATTTAACACACTCCAGCCTTACGGGTCTGCCCGGTTGTCCTTCCGTCTCGCCCGATATCTGGACCCAAGCGGCGCTGAATACTGTTCACGTCCCCGGCGGCGCCAGCGCCGGCCAGAACAAATGCAGTTCGTACTTGCTATAAGTGTAACTAACCCGATTAGAAGTTTAATCAAATACGGGATATAATTTCTCCCATGTGGCTTGATCCGGAGAAACTGAAACAGTTTATCTTGGAGTCTAATCTTATGCCGGAGAGCGAAGTGGCGAAGCTCGGCGCTCTAGCCAAGTCAAACGGCCAATCGCTTGAAGAAGTTTTTTTATCCAGCGGCCAGATTAAACAAGATGACTTCCGCCGGATCAAGGCCTACCTCCTCGGCATCCCGTTCGTCAGTCTAAAAAAGGAGAAGATTGAACGCGACACGCTGTTTATGATCCCCGAACCGATCGCGCGCAAGCACAATATTGTCGCTTTCCGCAGAAAAGGCGCGGAACTGGAAGTGGCCATGCTCGATCCCGATGACCTGCAGGCGATCGAGTTTATCAAAAAAGGCGTCGGGCTTAGAATTTTGCCCCGGCTGACCGATAACGATTCGATCCGGCAAATCCTGCTCCAATACCAGAAGAGCTTAAAAGCCGAGTTTGGCGACATCATCCAGACGGAATCACAACGTTTAGAGAAAGCCGCTCTGCCGACCGGCGGAGAGGAAGCGGGCGCCGGCGAGCTGAAGAAATTGGCCGAGGGCTTGCCAGTGGTCAAGATTGTCGATACTTTGCTTCTCCACGCCATTCTCCAGCAGGCCTCGGACATTCACATTGAGCCCTACGAGCAGGAACTGGTGATTCGTTACCGGATTGACGGCGTGCTCCACGACGCGATGATTTTGCCTAAAACGGCGGCGGCCGGCATCATCGCCAGGATTAAAATCCTTTCCAACTTGCGCCTCGATGAAAAGCGTCTGCCTCAGGACGGCCGCTTCAAAATTGAGTCGGCCGGGCAAAAAGTGTCTCTGCGCGTCTCCATCCTCCCGACTTTCTATGGGGAAAAAATAGTGATGCGTCTTTTGCCGGATGCGGTGAAAGGTTTTACCTTGGAGCAACTCGGTTTCCACTCTCTCGGGCTCGAGCGAATCCATGAGGGCATCCGGGGCAAAACCGGTATAATTCTCGTGACCGGGCCGACCGGTTCGGGCAAGACCACCACCCTCTACACCATTCTTAATCTTTTGAACCAGCCCGATGTCAATATCTCAACGATTGAAGATCCGATCGAGTATCAGATTCCGCGGATCAATCAAACCCAAGTTAAACCGGAGATCGGCTTCACTTTCGCCAACGGCCTGCGCGCGCTCGTCCGTCAGGATCCCGATATCGTCATGGTCGGGGAAATCCGCGACCAGGAGACGGCCAATTTGGCCATCAACGCCGCTCTGACCGGCCACCTCGTGCTCTCCACTCTTCACACCAACTCGGCGGCCGCGACGATCCCGCGGCTTCTTGACATGGGGGTGGAGCCGTTTCTCGTGGTCTCGACCGTGCGTTTGATCGTCAGCCAGCGTCTGGTGCGTCAGTTTTGCGCCGTCCGAGAAAGTTATTCTTTGACTGAAACAGAGCTGAAAAAACTCAACCGCCGCCTTGATCTCGACCGGGTACTGTCGGCGCTCAAGGAAGATAAGGCGGTGCCGCCGGACGAGAGTTGGTCAAAGGTTCTTTTTTATCATCCGAAGCCGTCAGCGGAGTGTCCGGACGGCTACACCCGGCGGATCGGCATCCATGAAGTGATAACTATGTCGTTGGCGATCAAAGAATTATTGATGAAGGGTGAGACCGCGGCGCGTCTCGAAGAGCAAGCCAAGTCCGAGGGAATGCTGACGATGCTTGAGGACGGAGTTTACAAAGCGGCGCGGGGTATTACGAGCTTGGAGGAAGTGTTTCGGGTGGTGTCGGAATAAGGAAGCGCAAAGCAAAAATGAAGTTCCATTACCAGGCGCGGGATAAGGAGGGGAAAGAGCAGGCAGGTGAGCGGGAGGCCAAAGACCGTTTTGCCTTGGCGCGGGAGATGCGGGCCGAGGGCTTGATGCTCGTTTCGGCTAAGCCGGAAAGAGTGTCTCCCAACCGGGCCCGACTCAAGCGCTGGCTCGCCTTCGGCCGCGTTAAGATTAAAGACAAAATTGTTTTTGCGAGCAATTTAAGCGCGATGGTCGCGGCTGGTTTGTCGCTGTCGCGGGCGCTGGCCGTGATGGAAAGGCAAGCTGGTTCCAAGCTGTTTCGTCAGGTAATCTCCGAGCTCGCGGCCAAGATTCGCGCCGGCGCTGGTTTGAGTCAAGCGCTGGCCGCTTTCCCTGATGTTTTTCCGCCGGTGTTTGTCGCGATGGTCGCCTCCGGCGAGGAGTCCGGAAAGTTGCCGCAATCGCTTGAGATTGTGGCCGAGCAGATGATGAAAAGTTATGATCTGCGGCGCAAGGTCCGCGGGGCGATGATCTATCCGATTATCATCGTCATCGTCATCATTCTGATTGGGATCCTGATGATGATTTTTCTCGTGCCGAATCTAACGGCAATTTTTAGTGAACTCCACGCGGAACTGCCGCTCTCGACCCGTCTGGTGATCGCCATGAGCAATTTTCTATCCGAGCACACCTTAATCTTTTTTCTCTCGCTTTTGGTGCTCGCCGGCGCGGTCGTCGGTTATTTCCGCAGCGGACGCGGCCGGCGCACGTCGGCTTGGCTCGTTCTTCATCTGCCGCTCATCGCCCCGCTGGCGAGAGAAGTCAATAGCGCCGCCACGATGCGGACCTTGTCCTCGTTAATCTCCTCCGGGGTGGGGATGGTCGAGGCGCTCGCCATTACCCGTCGGGTGGTCCAGAACCATTATTACCAGCTGGTGATTGAGGCCGCCGGCGCCAAGGTGGAGAAAGGTCAGACCCTCTCCTCGGTCTTTAAGGATAACGAACATCTCTATCCGGTGTTGGTGGGCGAGATGACCGAGGTCGGAGAAGAAACTGGGAAATTGGCGGACATGCTCCTCCGAGGCGCCGCTTTTTACGAGGAAGAAGTGAATCAGGCGACGAAGAATCTTTCGACGGTGATCGAGCCGGTGCTGATGATTATTATTGGTCTAGCGGTCGGCTTTTTCGCCGTCTCGATGATCGGCCCGATTTATTCTTTGAGCGAGAATCTATGAAGCTGGTCGAGATTTTAGCGGTGGTCTCAATCATCGGGATTTTGCTGGGGGTGATGCTCTGGCCGTTTTCCAATTTTCGGGATGAGAAATTATTGGACGGCGCGGCGGAAGATATCTTGACGCTTCTTGACGAGGCCCGGACGCGCACTTTGTCTTCCGACGGTGCCTCGCCGTATGGGGTTTATTTTGAAAGTGGTAGAATAACTTTATTCAAAGGCGCGGTATTCAATGCCGCCGCGCCGGATAATAAAGAAGTGTCAATTCATAATCGTTTAACTATCTCGGGCATTACCCTGGCTGGCGGCGTGGTTAGCGTAGTGTTTAAACGTTTGACCGGCGCGACTGATCAAAGCGGCGCGGTGACGGTCAGTTTGGCGACGGATAATAGCCGACAACGCGTGATCACGGTCAGCGCCGCCGGCAGTGCCGGAATAAAATAATGAAAAAGGGTTTTACGATGCTGGAAATTCTCGTTGGCGCGAGCATCATTACCGCCTCGTTTCTCGGAGTGCTGACGGTGTTCGATCGTCTAAGCAAATCCAGTCGGGCGATGGTTGAATTGACGCAAGCCGGTTTCTTGGTTGAAGAGGCGCTGGAAGCCGCTCGGACCTGGCGAGACAGCGGCTGGGCTAATTTGGGAAACTGGCCGGCGAACACTGATTACTATTTGGCTTGGAGCGGCAGTCGCTGGGCGACCTCAACCGCCAATGTATTTTTAGACGGCAAGTTTGAGCGTAGAATTAGAGTGACCGCGGTGTCGCGCGGTGGCGACTCTGATATTGTTTCCAGCGGCGGGACGGATGATCCGGAGACCAAACTCGTGACAGCTACCGTCGCCTGGTGGTCAAACGGCGCCACGACGTCCAAAAACCTCTCGACTTATCTGACCGATCTTTTTAACTGATTATGAAGGGGTACACTTTAGTCGAAGCGATTATTTATCTGGCGATCCTGGCGATCCTGACGGTGACTTTCATTTCTCTTTTGTTCACGATGGTCCAGGCCTACACCGAGTTTCGGCTGGCGCGTGACCTGGTGAGTTCGGCGGCGCTCGGGCTCGAACGATTAGTTCGCGAGACCCGGCAGGCGGCAAGCGTTGATCTCGGATTAAGCGTTTTCGGCACCCCGCCGGGAAGATTGGTTTTGAACACGACGGATGAGACCGGCCTGCCGGCGACGGTGGAATTTTATCTCGCCGCCGGGACCCTGATGGTCAAAGAGGGAGCGGCCGCCGCCGCCTCAACCACTGCCGCGCGCGTCAACGTTGACAATCTAGTGTTTTGGCAAATCAATACCGTCGAGTCGCAAGCGGTCAAGGTCGAGCTGACGCTCTCCGTCAGCCGCGGCGTACTCGTGCGCACCGAAAAATTCTACGCTACCGCGGTCCTGCGCGGCAGTTACTAATAATATGATCTTTCCTAAAAGCTACGTTGGTGGTCAAGCGGTTCTCGCTTCGGTTATTTTTCTCGTTCTTTTATCGGTTATCATCATCGGCGGCTTTGCCACGCCGCTTACCCGTCAGTTGAAGTCAGTCCGAGCGGCGCTCAATTCACGACAATCCTATTTTGCCGCCGAGTCCGGCGTCGAGGACGCCGCTTATCGATTGAAGAAGAAGATGCCTTACTCGGCCGCTTACGAACTCGCCGTGGCCGAAGCGGTCACGGCCGTGGCGGTCAGCGAGATATTAAATGACCGCTTGATTGAATCGTCCGGCGCGTTCAATAATCACCAACGCAAAATCTCAATGCGTTTCAATCTGTCGGAATCCGGCGCCGACCTGCTCTATGGCGTTCAGGTGAGCGACGGCGGCTTGGAGATGAAAAACGGCTCCACGGTCAACGGCAATGTTTATTCCAACGGCAGTATTTTGGGGAGTGGTTCGGGTTCGGGCGGGCCCAAGATTACCGGCGACACCATTGTCGCCGGCGGTTTGAATGCCGACCCGAGCGTTGAATGGACGGTTCAAAACACTGATTTTGCTTTTGCCTCTACCTCGGCGAGCCGCGACATCGCCCAATCCTTCACCGTGAACGCGGCCGACAAACTCAATCGGGCGGCGGTGTTTTTGGCCAAGGTCGGCAATCCCGGCAATCTGACTTTGCATATTACCGATGACAATAACGGCAAACCCAATAATTCTTCTTTGGCCTCGGCCGTCATCAATGCCGCCAATGTCGGGGCGACGGCCTCTTGGATTAACGTTTCTTTTGTTTCGCCACCCAACCTGTCAAACGGCGTTAAGTACTGGATTGTCTTGGACGCCAGCGCTGATTCCCCGGTAAATCATTGGAATTGGCGCGGGGATTCGTTCGACGGTTATACCGGAAACACCGGCCGCTACACCAACAGGTGGGATACCGGCGGCGCCTCCTGGACCGATGCCGGCGGCGATTTGGCTTTCCGCGTCTGGCTCGGCGGCGTGAGCACCAAGATTGAAGGGGTGCGCATCGGCAACGCGGACGACACCGACGGCGACGGCTACGCCAATTTGTTTAATGATGTCAAAATCCGCGGCGCCGCCTGCCCCAATGACTACTGCCATCTGGATAATCCGGCCCGGGCGGAGTTGCCGATTTCTGGTGGTCTGATCCAGGATTGGCGCGACGCGGCCTTTGCCGGCGGCGTCTGCGCCGAGCCGGTTTGTGACTCAAGCGGCAATCTGACCTTGGGCACTAACGACGCCCTGACCCTTGGCCCGCTTAAGATTCCCGGCGACCTGATTATGAACAGCGGTTCAAAATTAACCCTCAACGGCACGATTTGGGTCGGCGGCGTGATGAATCTATCCTGCGGCAATAACGGTCTAATCAGTTTGACTGCTGGTTACGGCGCCACTTCCGGCGTGCTCTTGGGCGATGGTAATGTCACCATCAGCAATAATTGCAAGTTTGACGGTTCGGGCGAAGCGGACAGTTACATTATTCTCTTGTCGGCTAAGAACGCGCCGACTCAAGAAGTGATGAATATTGATAATAATTCCGCCGGCGTGATCTATTACGCCGGTCAAGGCAAGATTAAATTTTCCAACAACGCCACAGCTAAAGAAGCCACGGCTTACGGCCTGATTATGGACAACGGCGCCACCATCACTTACGAGGAAGGAATCGGCAGTATCCTTTTTTCCTCTGGCCCGGGTGGCGCGTTTGAGATTGAAAGCTGGCGGGAAGTGGAGTAGAAGCGTAAAGTTCAAAGTGAAAAGTTTAAAGTTCGTAAGGTGAAAAAAATCATCGTCGCTAATTGGAAAATGAATCCGGACACCCCGCGCGAGGCGCGACGGCTTTTTCTAAAGGTTAAGCGCGCGGCGAGCCGTCTGCGGCGGACGAGCGTGGTGATTTGTCCGCCGGCGGTGTTTTTGCCCCTTCTTAGGCCCGGGCGGAATCTGGCGCTCGGTGCTCAAGACATTTTTACCGAATTGCGCGGGGTTTATACTGGTTCAATCTCGGCGGCGCAAATCAAATATGCCGGTGCTGACTATGTGATCTTGGGTCACTCGGAGCGGCGCCAGCTCGGTGAGACCGATGAGTTGATTAACCGGAAGGTGCGCTTGGCGCTGAAGACCGGTTTGAAAGTAATTTTGTGCGTCGGTGAGACGACCCGCGATGACCGCGGCGACTACTTGCCGATTCTCCGGGGCATGCTGGAATTGGATTTAGAACGTGTTACTCGCGCCGCGGTCAGGAATTTAATTATCACTTATGAACCGGTTTGGGCGATCGGCGGCGCGGCCTCGTCCGCCGACACGCCGGAAAGTTTTCTGGAGAATTCTTTGTTTATCCGTAAAGTGTTGGCCGCCCGTTTTGGCCAGAATTTGGCGATGCTCGTTCCGGTTCTCTACGGCGGATCAGTCACGCCGGATAATGCCGCGGCTTTCTTGACGAGCGGCGAGGCCTCGGGGCTCTTAGTCGGCCATGAATCACTTCGCGCCGATCATTTTAACTCGATCTTGCGTTTCGCTGACGCCAGTCATCATGATTCAAGACTTGCCAATAATCGCTCAATTGTCAAAAAGTGAATTAGCCGGCCGGACAGTGCTTTTACGCCTTGACCTTAATGTGCCGACCACGAGCGGTCAAGTGGCCGATGATTTTCGGATTAAGAAAATACTGCCGACGATCGAATATCTGCTTGCCGTTGGCGCGCGGCTCATTATCCTTAGTCATCTGGGGCGGGCCGAAGCGAGCTTGGAACCAGTGGCCGAGTATCTGCGGGAGTTTTTCC
>Ga0209541_10005946_pt1 | contig 21088 bp, 23 predicted proteins | sample RifCSPlowO2_01_FD_184027 | JGI IMG/M metagenome (GOLD analysis project Ga0209541, IMG submission 184027) | Groundwater microbial communities from Rifle, Colorado - Rifle CSP2_plank lowO2_0.1 (SPAdes) (version 2) | ecosystem: Environmental > Aquatic > Deep subsurface > Groundwater | place... | reverse complement strand
TTTAGTATACCCAGAAACAAAATTACAAGGAACAGAGAAAAAGTGAATAAGAAATGCTCAAAAACTATTGACAAGCTCTTTATCGTTTGCTACACTTTTCGCGGGTAATATAGCCATTCAACAGGCAAGTAACTGCCGCAAGGAGGTATGGATGTACAAGAAGCTCAACCTCTCCCTCGCAGAAATGTGCTTCGTGGGCAGGCTCCTCGAGCATGTCGAGGACATGTTCCCGACGAACGGTCCTCCCGGACACGACTGGCAGCACGTCGAGTCGCAGATCAGGCTCTGGATGACCATCGGAGGGTCCGTGCTCGAAGAGCCGCAGTTCGCCGGTAAGGTGGACCCGCTCATTCCGATCCTCGTCGCCGCAGGCCACGATCTCGACCGACTCTCGCTCTTCGAGCCGATCGGCCGTTCGCACAAGAAGAAGACCGACGGCCTCGCCGGAGAAGCACTCAAGATGGTGGAGATGCACAATGCGGCAATCGCCGCTTTCAATATCCGCGCCGAGGAGCGGAAGCTCTCCATGTACGAAGGATTCCTCCGGATGTTCGGCTCCGATGGCTCCCTCCTCATCGGCAACGCACAGATCAGTGCAACACTCGCCGTCCTCCAGGCCATCGGCGGCAAGAACCACCCGCAAGACCGGCCCGAGCTCGTCATCTCCTCGGACCTCGACAAGGCGATCACGGGCTGTTTCTACGCCTGGCGGTGCGCCTGCGTCGGCACCGGGGTGCGCGTCAACCACGTGGTGAAGAATTACCTCATCGCTCCGATCAGCGGCGCCAATAAGGGCGCCAAGGTCATTGATGAGGAGCTCGGCACGTGGCGCGACGACCTCGAGTGGGCGAAGGACTGGGATCCATGCGAAGATCCCAACGGTCCCTTCATCATCCGCTCGCGTGTGCTCCACGAGTTCGCGGATCCAGGCTTCAAGCAACTCCGCGACATGCGGAGCGGGCTCACGGAGCAGCTCCGCGCGATCGGCTACCAGGTCTGAAACGCAACGCGATTAACGCATCGCGAAGGAGGCCCCATCAATTCGCGGGCCTTTTTTGTTTACCCCATTACAAGGTGACCTTGTAATGGGGTTTACACAAAAATTGCAAAAAAAGTGAGGGTATGCTAGTATTATTCCGAAAAAGCGGAGGGAGGCACAATGCCGCTCGACCCAAATTTCCTTGACATCATCGAGAATCTCGCCGGTCCCACTCGCAGACAAGCAGGGCTCATCGATAAGGAACATGCGCTTGTTGACTTTATCTATCCAAAACTTTTTGAGTACCGTATCATCCTTCACATTGAGGGACAAATGATTAATATGGGCACAGAAATGTATTGTTGTAAGCAAATCGATGAACTCGAATCCCAGATTGGGGACATGGTTTATGATCTTCCTGGAAACACTAAAGAAAAACGTGAACGCGAGCTTCACAGTCTTGGTTTTGTACTTGCACTTTCTGGTATGCGTATGCGCCGCGATGACGAGCAAATTCGCCAATTTGCTGAAGAGTATGGTAAGAAGAATGATTTTCTTATCTCGACATTCATGGCAATGGCAGCGCGCGCCATTCAAGGACAATCATCCAGCGATTATTAAACTGTAAAGGGCAACCCAACCGGGGAGCCTTTTTTTTGTATAACAAATAAAAAAAGCCCCGAGTGTTTATCGAGGCTGCTTCGCAAGTTTACTGGCGCAGTCGTTAGTAACGTAACATGTTTGTTAATGAACAGAGTGCTGCTGTATGCGGCCAATAAAAGTGAACACCTTCTCGAGATTGGCGAAAATATCCTCGTCAGTCACTTCAATGGCATTATCAAAGCTTACTTTTTCCTCAAAGATAGATTCTTTATCCCCATGAGACCGTTCTCCCTTTCCACGACGCGCCTGCTGAGCTTTCTTTATCACATCAATAAGAGTGCCATCGTGAGCCGCGCACCAAGCACCAAAGGAGTAAACAGACATCTCTCTCGCGAAAGGAATAGCCCATAAAAGCGCTACCGCAGATAGAATGGCGATACTAGCTTCTGCCTTATCCCCACAATTCGTTAATATCTCTGTCTCCGACAGTATATCCCTTATGAGAAAAATAACCCGCTTGGCAACTGGTTCATACATAGGATCGGTCTTTTTTTGTTCTGCCTCCAAAAGTTCTCTGATTGCATCCGATACGCGGCTAGAACTCATCGGCCATTCTCCCGTATAAATGATAGGCATTCACTTTGCAGGCTCGACAGCAACACCAAAGTAGAATGTTTTTGCCCCTTCTCCTTCGGTTATCTGACGATGCTGTACCCCCGGAGGAATAGCAATGAAATCGCCCGGAAGCAACACATGGATTGAAGTAGTATTAATCATGCAGATCATCTTGCCCTCGAGCACAAGATCACATTGCCACATCGTATTGTGTGCATGGCTATTATCTTCAATATAGCCAGGCGGGAATATACCGATTGCAATCTGAGTGATAAGACCATGAGGTATGAGCCCCGATTTTTGCGAGTAGATTACTTCTTTAAGCACATCCCCACCATGTGCAGTAGCTTCACCTCTGCGCTCACTGGCTCTCGAGACAATCGGCTGCATAGCACGCCTCCCCGACGTCAAAGAGAAAAACTCCCGTGGGCACTCTAACACAGGATACTATTGTTGTCTAATAGTTTTACTGAAATCCTGCTTCTCGCAAAAATTTCTTCACAAAAGGATGCACGCCCGGAGGAATGAGCGAAAACCACGCCGCATCGCTGCTCTCGCCATTGATACGCAACTTTGCCGGAACTTTGCCGATTGGTTTTACAAGATACACAGCGCCAATACTATACACGTCGATACCGTATCTGTGTTCATGCATGCCGTCAACGCCAAGAAGTTTTACAACGCGCACGCGAAGTCTGGTTTCGACCTTCGTGATACGGTGCACGGCGCTTTCAAACGTTTCGCCCTTCCGAAAACGCCCTCCGGGGATCCACCACGTATTTTTAAACGGGTCATTCTTACGTTTCAGCAAGAGAAATTTCCCGTTGCGTACAATAACAAGGTCTACTGTCAGCACCGGCAGAACCCGAAGAATTTTTTTGTAGAGAGCGAGCGGAATATCTTTTTTCATGATTATCGAAATCCCGCTAAATGAACGAATTTTTTGACATATGGATGCCAGGCGGGGTTCACTTTCTCGAACCATTGGTATTCTGTATTGTTAAAGTTCGTCCGAATCCCGAGAGATTTTATGGGACGCGCAAGATACACAAACGTACAAGTCTGCACCTTGATACCCCAGCGGCGCTCATACATGCTGTCTATCCCAAGCAATCTCATCGGGCGTATTCGAACTCCGGTTTCCTCATATATTTTATTTTTTGCAGATTTTGCGGGGCTTTCGCTTTTCACTACTCGTCCGCCGGGAAGCCACCATTCGCCTTTTCTCGGCGGAATAGCGCGGCGGAGAAGCAAGAATTTGCCACGATAAACAATGACTGCGTCAACCGCAAGATTCGGCATGACACGCAATATTTTTTTATAAAAGTGGCGGGAAATATGATATCTCGTTTTCATTTATTTTTTGTGCTTGTCACCTCCCCGCGCACATTGCCGTCGAGCGCAATCCCCCAATAAAAAATGACGTGCGGCGCTTTTGTAACCGTTTGGTTATGGTCTGTATTCGGCGGGATTGCTAAAAAATCCCCAGGCCCAACGGCATATTTTTTCTTACCTACATCATACACAGCCTCGCCCTGAAGAATAAAATAAATCTCCCACATCGTAGGATGCCGGTGTGGCTTGGGTTCTGTTTTCCCAAGACGCAAATTGGACACTGCAATTTGCGTAACACCGGGCAAAGAGCCACCGGACACTACGATTTTTTTTATCGTAAATTTTCCATGCGCCGCTTTGCCGGCTTTTCGCGCACCCGCTTTTATAAATATAGGTCCTTGTTTCATATTTTTTCTGCACGTATCGCGACACAAACACCGAATATCCTTTCAAAAATAAGATTGATAACGTGAACGATGCGGTAAGGCAATATAATCATGCGCCGCATATATAACACGCGGAATTGTTTCTTTTGCAATAAATGAGACAAAGCTTTTGGACGTATAAATTCGTGGGCCTTATCATCAAAATACGTCCCGCCAACACCCAAAACGCGAAGGACTCCTCGTACACGATCAAAAAATTTTGCGCGATTGGTTGCGGAAAACAAAAGAAGAACCCCTCCTTGGCGCAACACACGGTGCACTTCCTGTAAAAAAGCATCGGGGTTATCAAGATAGTAAATCATCTCCGCTCCGACAACCGTATCAAATGTTCCGTCGGCAAACGGTAATTTTTCTGCATCACACGCATGTGCTTCAATTCCTTTTTTTTGAATCTCGGAAACCATATTCGACGAAATATCCGTTGCCACAACGCGATGCCCCGCCCGCTTAAGCGCGAGAGCAATTTCGCCTGTACCCGCCCCTACTTCAAGACAATCCCCGCGCGCATGTGCAACAAAAAAATTCCGTCTTCGAAAAACGGCATATGGATTTGACACCGCATCGTATTTGCGCGCGGCGCTGTCAAAAATTTCTTTAAATTCAGTGTTGGTTGGCTTTGATACCACTTCAGTCGCGATATCTGCGCAAGATCATCCGTAAAATTTTAAGGCCGTGCCAGAAAGCATTCACCTTTGTCTTGCCGGCAGTACGCGCTCGCTCAAAGGCGGGAACTTCAGCAAATTTCAAACCAGCACGATGTGCTTTAACAACAATTTCCGTGCAAAACTCAAAACCAGAAGATTTTAGATTTAATTTTTTCAATCCGTCGCGCGTGATCGCCGTAAAAAGATAGAGACTATCCGTTACATTGGTCCCATGGATGACATTGGTCAGCCATGTAAACATTCTGTTGCCAAACCAACGGATGATTGTATCGTCTTCGCTGTGCCCTCCGGTCATATATCGCGACGCCATCACGTATTCATATCCACGCCTGACTTTTTCCACGATCGCAGGAATTTCTGCGGGATTATGAGAACCGTCCGCATCCATCATGATAATTACGTCTCCCGTCACGATATCAAATGCTTCCAGAAACGCTCCTCCATATCCCTTGCCTTTTTGCAACACGAATTTGTCCGACGATCGCAGTTCGGCTTTTGCCTCTTCGGCGGTTTTATCGGTCGAATGCCCATCCACTATGACTATTTCATCGACCACGTCCCTGGGAACTTCTTTAAGAGTCCGCCCGATACAGCCTTGCTCGTTACGAGTCGGTATAATAAGCGATACTTTCATCCCGTTAGAGATAGGAAACGCTTTAATCTATTTTTAAGATATCGTTTTCCCATGCCAGTTTTTAAATATTTTTCTCGTGACCTTGCATCTTTTTCATTATAACATGCTTCGTAATAAATCAATATAAATGGACTACGGTGTTTTATTGAAAAAACTGCTCTATTATTGTGTGTGCGTGAAAGCGTTTCCGTAAATCATTAGTAAATCCTGTATACCATTTGCCATCCTTCGTGTTTTGGAGGAGATAAACATAAAAACATATTTTGAATCTCTAACGGGATTCATGCCAACTCATAATAACACTCTTCGATGGCCTTTACAGTATAATCAATTTCTTCATTCGAAAGCTTGCTCGAAGAAGGCAGCCACAATCCCCTGCTGGCTGCTCTTTCCGATACCGGAAAACCTTTGCCCGCATACTGGTCGCGGTAAATTTTCTGCGTATGGATTGCGGGATACACGCGGCGTGAACCAATCCCACGCGCCTTCAGAAACGCTGAAAGTGCGTCCGGGTCGTTAACAAAAATCTCAACAAACCACGGGCTCGTATCATCAAGATTGGTTCTTATAAATTCAACGGCTTGGATTTCTTTTAATCCATCCTGGTATCGCTTGAAAATTCCTTTTTTACGTTCTACTCTCGCGGGAAGTTTCCTCATCTGCTCAATGCCGATGACCGCCTGTATATCGGTAAACTTGAAATTCCACCCCCATGCATCATGAAAATCGCTTCCGCCTTTTTCTCTGCCAAAATCTTTCATCTTCTTTAATTTTTTGTAGAGATCTTCGCTATGGGTTACTAAGGTACCGCCCTGTCCTGTGGTAATAATTTTCGGGACGCTGAACGAAAAACTGCCAGCATCGCCAAACGAACCGAGATGTTTTCCTTTCGAAAAAGACCCGAGCGCCTGCGCGGCATCCTCCACTAAATACAACTTGTGTTTTTTGCAAAACTCGACGATGTGCTCCATGTCAGCCGATCTCCCGTTAAACGCGACGTACATCAGCGCTTTTGTGCTGGGGGTTATCGCCTTTTCGGCTTTTTCTAAATCCATGCAAAGCGTTTCCTGGTCAATATCGACAAGGACAGGCTTTATACCTACGAGCACTGCTGAATTCGGGCTTGCGATCATTGTAAAATCGGGCACTAAAACTTCGTCTCCCGCTTTGAGCCCGAGCGCGAGCAATGCGAGCGTCAAGCTAATCGTGCCGTTTGTTGTCATGACACAATACGGAACGCCGACATATTCAGCAATCATCCGCTCAAGCTCCTCGGTTTTTTTAAATTCCATCACCCACCCGCCGCCGCGCATATATTCGGCAACGGCGTTTGTTTCCGCCTCATCAAACCAAGGCTCCATTTGTGGTATTGGTTTTTGCTCCATAAATAGCTAGATAAGCACTTTATCTTCGAGAAAGGGTCCGTTTTTTACTTCAATCATTTCCGCATCTTTTGTGACATGAATACCATATCCCCCATACATTAAAATATACGTTTCGCCCTCATGAAGTGAAATCGTTTTAAATTTTTTCTTATCTATGCCGTATAAATCAATTTTTGCGCTCCCCTTTTTCATGATAAGGCATTCCTGTAAACGCGTTGTTACGCGTTTTTTTGGCTTATGCGTATGCGCTCTTAAATACGCCCCTTTCGGATGCTTGAGCGTGACAAGCTGTAACGGTTCTTTTCCGTCAGTAACCGGCACCGAACCCTTTGAAAGTCGCCGGAGTAAAATACCAACGAGTTCCTTTTTATAAAAAATCTGTTCCATGATATATATTTTTGCTATATCAAATTAATTCGCTTGACATCGATTGGATGGCCGCTCCCCATTTCTTTCTTTACAAGATCGTAATCGTGCTCTGTCATAAGCCGCACGAGCTTCTTAAATGTCACTTTTGGCTTCCAGCCAAGAACCGTCCGCGCTTTTGCCGCATTGCCCTGCAAAAACTCGACTTCGGATGGACGGAAATATACCGGATCGATTTCGATAACGGTTTTCCCGGTCTTTCTGTCAACACCGCGCTCTTCAATACCTTCGCCCTCCCACACAATATCCATACCAAGGACCCCCCCAACCTCTTCAACAAATTCGCGAACCGTATGTGTCTCACCGGTTGCAAGGATAAAATCATCTGGCTTGTCATGCTGTAAAATAAGATGAATACCCTCGACATAATCTTTCGCAAAACCCCAGTCACGCTTTGCATTGAGATTGCCAAGTTTGAGCGTTTTTTGGAGCCCGAGTTTTACCCGCGCAAGGCCAATTGTAATTTTTCTCGTGACAAATGTGATACCGCGACGCGGCGATTCATGATTAAACAGAATACCGTTTGAAGCAAACATATTGTAACTCGTGCGATAAATACGGGTCGTATAAAACGCGAACACTTTTGAAAGCCCGTAAGGTGATTGCGGGTTGAATGGCGTAGTTTCTTTCTGCGGGACTTCGAGCACTTTGCCGAACATTTCCGATGAGCTCGCCTGATAATATCGTGAGGGAATTTTCAAGTCGCGTATCGCATCTAAAATGCGAAGCGGGCCGAGACCGGTCACATTGGCCGTATATTCGGGTACATCGAAACTCACGCGCACATGGCTCTGCGCGCCGAGGTTATAAATCTCATCTGGCTGAATTTTCGCGATAAGACGGCTCAAGTTTGAGCTATCGGCAAGATCGGCATACGCGGTTACAAAACGAGGATACTGGGGATTATCGTAGAGATGATCGATTCTATAGGTATTGGGAGCGCTTGATCTGCGCTGAAGCCCGTAGACCTGATATCCTTTCTCAAGCAATAATTCGGCCAAATACGAGCCGTCCTGACCCGTGACACCCGTTATGAGGGCTTTTTTCATAGAAAAATAGTATAACAAAAAGAATGTACTGTCCAGTTTCTGCTCGGAGAGCCAAAAAGAGTCTTCATTGCAGGACAAGCTCCGCGCGAAGTTCTTTAATACGCTCGCGGAATATCTGAGCCGAGTATGCAATATCAATCACGCTGATCAAAAAAAACAATAAACAAACCCAGAGGATAATTTTTCGAGAGATTGTTTTTTGTAAAGTCGCCATAACCGCGAGAGCAGCAAAGAGCGCTAGAAAGATATATAGTGGGTAACGATAACGCGTTTCCACGTAAGTCGGGATGACAACGAACGGCTGGATCATGATCATGCCAAACAAGAAAAGATTTGTACAAACTTTTTCTTTAAAGTAAAAATATGCTCCAGCTGCTCCTGCAATAAAAAGGAAGACCGTAGCAATTGCGGATGCGAAAAGTGTAATTGCGCGGTCGATGGGCTTATCGGCAAGATAAATCCAGAGACCCATAGGCCGGAGTAAACTAAAATAGAGAATCGTTTTACGAAACTGGAGCTCTATAAATTTAAACGGTCGATGTATAAGGAAAGCAAAATAATCTCCAAATGCTTTTTTGGAAAGCTCAATCGAATGATATTTATCAATAAGCTCCTGAATCTGCGGCGTTTTATCATACCCGCCAGTCGCTCCCGCATTGTTCCCCACCCAAAGCGCGTAGCTACCAGCCGTTGTAGTAAAGAGCGGTCTTCCATATACAAGAGAGTTTCTTACAGACCAGCCCCCAATAAATAAAATAGTGGCGATGAGAACGATAGCCGCACTTGCCCAATTTTTACGATATATAAGAACAACAGCGAGCAAGAACACCATTGGGATGGCAGTTGGCCGTACCAGCGCAGCAAGACCCCAGAGTATACTTGCAAAGTAGAGATGCGAACGCCGCCCGTCTTTTAAAAGAAGGAGCGAAAAATATAACGCAGCGGCAAGAAGCGTTAAAAAGAGCGTCTCGGCAAGTAACATACCGCCAATCACAACAAGGTCAGGGAAAAACCCTATAATACCGGCGGCGAGTAAGGCTATTCGCGTGCGATTCTCGTGTTCAGAAAAAAGCAGAAGCGCGATCTTATATATGAAAAATGCAGTAAGCACACGGAGAAGAGCTTGCGCGACCCACACAATGGGAAGGTTCTGCCCACCAGTGACCAGGTACAGACCGGCAAGGAAAAATTCATATCCTGGGCCAACGCGCACAATCGCGTCGTCATTTGTAATACGACCTGTATTTTCTATATGTTCGATATACCCCAGACCAGCAACCATATTACGTGCGATTCTCGTGTACGCTTTTGCATCTACCGTAGGACTGATTCTATAGTAAAAAGAAAAAATGATAGACACGAGAAATGCCCCAAAGAGAATATATATGAGTATTTTTCTTGCATGCATGTAAGTTCAATTATATACTAATTGTCATTCGTATGCTGCACGTACTTTACCGTAAAAGCATTGCCGTGGCTAATTCCACCAAAATCTTCTTTTGGTCGTTTTGCTTTCTCCGGCCACTGGAATGGATGCGTTTTTGGTTTACTTTTCCAAAAGAGCTAATAGTGCAGCTCGATAATCTTCATGTAGTGCTCCGTACAAAAACCCCGCATCAAAAAATCGTTGATCTTTACATGGCTGCATCTTGTATTCTATCGCGCCAGTACACGCGTGGAGATTTCGGAATCAGAAAAAAAGATACGGTTATTGATATTGGAGCACATATCGGATCATTTTCTATTCTTGCCGCACGAAACACACAAGGCGGCAAAGTATACAGCTTCGAACCAGATCCCGCAAACTTTGCTCAACTGACAAAAAATATTAACGCAAATCGAGCAGTAAATGTTATTGCATCACAACGAGCTGTTTACGCAACTGCCGGAGAAGCATCTCTAAGCCAGAACCTATTGAACAGCGCCGAGCGCAGTCTTTACCAAAAGGGAAGTAAGAGAGTCCGCGTCCCCACAACAACACTGCTCGATATCTTTTCTGAATATAACATAGCAACGTGTAATCTTTTGAAACTTGATTGCGAAGGCGCCGAGTATGATATTCTTTTTGGCGCGCCGCAAGAATTGCTGGGACGCATCGAAAAAATAGTAATGGAATGCCACACGCCGAGCTATTTCAACATCGAAAACCCAAAATACACGCCGGAGAATATGCTTTCTCATCTCAACCAGTGTGGTTTTGAGACCAACATAATACACGAGAATAGAATCCACGAGCTTATCTTTGCAAAACGAAAATCGGGAGCTAAAAAAACCGAAAATAAATAATTGCAAATATTGCCTTGACTCCGTCCCACCAATGGATTTTCTTGCCTTCCGCATACGTACGCCCTGAATAATTTACCGGCACCTCGCTGATTCTCCACCGTTCTTTATGCCGCGCCACTTTGCAAACGAGCTCTGGCTCAATCCCAAAGCGTTTTGATTGAAGGCCATATTTCAATCCATCAACCACTTCTCTGCGAAATACCTTGTACCCGACTTCAATGTCCCCAAGTCTCAGCCCCGTGCAAAGATTTGTCAAAAATGTAAGAAATTTATTGCCGACATAGTTACGAAGATATGTAACCGTGTGTTTTTCTCCATGGAAACGATTACCAAAGACAACATCCGCACGTTTTTCAAAGATAGGGGCTAAAAGACGCGGATAATCGCCAATATCATATTCAAAATCTGCGTCCTGTATAAGAAGCACGTCCCCGTGCGCCGCAAGAAACCCAGCCTTGAGCGCCGCACCCTTGCCTTGATTTTTGGGAAGAACAATAACTGATACACCAGATATTGTCTTTAATATGGCAGGGGTCCCATCACTCGATCCATCATCCACTACGATGACCTCCTTCTCAATATCCGCTCCGAGAGGAGCCGCTAAAACAGCACCTACAACTTGTTTTATCGTGCGCTCTTCATTATAAACCGGAATTATAATTGAAACTTTCATCTTTTTTTATACAGCATATGACCATTGGGAGCTTCAATAAGCGGCTCGTAAAAAGCATCAAGCGCCTCCTTATATGTCCCGTCAAATCCAATTATATACGTTGGAAGTTTTTCGGGCGGAAGAGAAAGAGGATGCGTGCCATACACTTCTTTTCCTCCGATGGTCCCAATCTGAAATTTTCGCGAGGGCTCAATGAAAGCAGCAACTGTCGGCATATAAATAAAGCCGACCGTGGAATCGTTGCCAGAAAGAACTTTACTATTAATAAAACGCGCCGTCTCAATGCTTTTAGCCCCCGACTGAATATCCGAAAAAAAGAGATAATTGACACTCTGCAAAACCACAAGCGCTAAGACCGCCACAATGGGAGAAAATTTAAATCTTTTACCAAAATAATCAATAGCAGGAAAAAGTAAACCAAGTATCAAAAGCTGGAAGACAAGAAGATATCGAAACCACCCCGGACTTCTCAAGAAATATATGAAACTAAATGCTCCATATATAACAGTGAAAAAAAACAGTTTTCTTCCGTCAGCACTATACCCGCCTTTTCGAAAAGCCATGTATGTAACTACAGTTATTAGTGTAAAATAAATAATAGTTGAGTGTGTAACAATATATCTCAAGCCAGCGCCAAAATTCGCAAGAATTGAAGGCGCGTCAAAAGGATGTCTATATAAATCAATCATCCCAACCCAATCGGAAATACTAAATGGATTTGGGACAATAATATACACCCAAAATATAAAAAATGGAGAAGCTCCTAAAATTATTTTAAGTGCTTTTACAAATAAATTCTCGCGGTCGGCAAGCAACATATAAAAAAATGTTGCTGGGATTAAAAGAAGATACACCGAAGGTTTTGTGACTGCGGCAAGTCCGAGAAAAATTCCCGCCGCGGCGTAATTTTTTCTGCACACAAGATAATACAAAGCCAGTATCAGGAACAGAAACCCAGGGATCTCTCCGGTAAACGTTCTACCATTTGCATAAAAGGGTGCAAAGCTTGCAACCAATATCGCGCCCCATGACGCGCCCTCAAGCCCAAAAAAACCCTTTAAAACAAAAAAAAACGCAACGACGGCCGCAATGATCCAGAAAATCATGAAAATCCTCGCCTGCACGACTCCAACCCCAAACACTGAAAATACGCCAGCCATGGGTATAAGTAATGGATAGCCAGTCGCATGGGTTAAATACGGTCTGCCATCAACTTGCCCAGGAGACACCACAACGTCCATTTTACCTAACTCATAATAGGTCCGAGCAAGTTCAAATGGTATTGCCTCATCCCGCCAAAATTTTGGTGTTGCAGTGAAATTTCCGCTCGGGCTGTAGAAAGAAAAAAGAAGCACAATAAAAAAAATAATACCGACATGAACGTACTTGTTTGTAGCAAAAAAATATACCATACTAAAGAAACAATAGACTTTTATGCATATACTTATTACGGGCTCAAGTGGGCAAATAGGGACCAACCTTGCCTTGAAACTCATAGAACGGGGGCATCGGGTATTTGGGGTTGATAAACGCCCAAATACCTGGACAGGAAAATTTCCGTATATTTTACAGGATTTGAGCGGCCAATTTCACAATTTTTCTAAGGGTATTGGAGATGTCCCCTATCCACCAGATATTGACATCGTAGCGCATTTAGCTGCGAATGCAAAAGTGAATGAGCTTGTTGGAAGCCCTCACAGAGCACTCGACAATATTATCATCACATTTAACATACTCGAATATTGCCGAGCAAACCACACCCCTATCGTTTTCTCGAGTTCACGCGAAGTATACGGAGATATACGCCGCTATATTACAAACGAAGAACAAAGTGATTTTCATTTTACGGAAAGCCCGTACTCAGCAAGTAAAATAGCCGGTGAAGCTCTCATTTATTCCTACGCGCGCTGTTACGCAATCCCATATATCGTATTTCGGTTCAGCAATGTATACGGCCGATATGATACCGATATCGAGCGCATGGAACGGGTGATACCGCTATTTATAAAGAAAATTCAGAGCAACGAACCTATCACCGTGTACGGCAAAGACAAAACGCTTGATTTCACATATATTGACGACTGTATTGAGGGGATCATGCTTGGCATACAAAAATTAGCAAGCGGCAAGGTTAAAAATGAAACAATCAACCTCGCATATGGTGAAGGCCATACGCTTGTGGAACTTACGGAATTAATAGCAAAAACCCTTGAGGCAAAACCACATATACAAATCGAGCAATCCCGCGTTGGCGAAGTAACCCACTATGTCGCAGATATTTCAAAGGCGCGATCTTTACTCGGCTACGAACCGAAAGTGCCTCTCACTGAAGGCATGCGCCGCGCGATCAGTTGGGCGCGTGAGTGGGCAAAAACCAATCAGCAATAGAGATTTTATTTATTCCCGTTGTCTACACCCCTCTTGAGAGGGAACCTACGCAAATCAAATGAATAGACCATTACTCTCGGTTGTTATTCCGGCATATAACGAAGAAAATTCTATCGAAAAACTTCTTGGGGTGGTTTTTTCCGTTCCTCCAAAAAAAGAAGTAATCGTTATCAATGACGGCTCACGCGATCGCACAAAAGAAATTCTTAGCAGTCTGGAAAGGCGATTTTCGGGCGGCTCCCCCTACCCGAATGTTTCGGGGCTCAAAATCGTTCATAAGACAAAGAATGAGGGCAAGGGTGCCGCACTCCGAGATGGTTTTAAACTCGCGTCCGGAGATATTGTTACCATACAGGACGCCGACCTAGAAGTTGATCCGCATGAATATATGATTCTTTTGGAGCCGTTTGAAAAATACGGCGCGGATATTGTATTCGGCTCTCGACTGTTAAAAAAAGAGAATCTCGTAAAATTCAGCAGGCCCGCGTTATATGCGAACAAATTCCTCACGTTTGTTTCCAATCTATTAAGCGGCGCGCGCCTAACCGACATGGAAACATGCTATAAAGTATTCCGCCGTGAAATAATCCAGTCGTTCAGTCTTACTGCCAAGAAATTCGGCATAGAACCGGAGCTTGCGGCCAAAGCCGCGCAAACAGGGAAAAAAATATACGAAGTCCCGATTTCATATCATCCGAGGACAAAGGCCCAAGGTAAAAAAATCGGTGTAATTGACGGCGTCAAAGCGCTCGGTGAGATTGTAAAATATAATCTTTTTCGCCGACAGTGATGAAAAAAGTACTACTCATCGGTTACGGACGGTTTGGGAAAATCCTCTTCGAAAAACTCCGCGCGATGAGCGAAGTCAACGTTACGATTGCAACTCATAATTACCAAAAACATCTTGCTGGAGCGGATTGGGCGGTAATTGCGACACCTGTTGATACACACACAGCGATTGCAGGCGAGTGCCTTGCGGCAGGACTCAACGTTTTTTCGGAAAAACCTCTTGGTGAGCACCCGTACGAAGTGGAAGAGCTTATCCTGAAAGCCCAAAAAGCTGGCAAGAGACTCTATATTGACGATGTGTTTTGCTATCGGAAAGAATTTGCAACATTAAAATCGATAACCCCAATTTCATCGGTCGATTTTCTTTTGCAAAAATACGGGACTTTTAACGCTACCATCCTCGTCGCGCACGTGTATCATGATCTCTATCTGCTCGTAGATCTTGTGGGATTTGGTAAAATAGAAAACATCATAATCACAAAAAAAGAAACGCCGCTTGAAAAAGACAGAGTGGATATCCTTGAGTTCTCTTTCATGTATAACGGGATACTCGTGACGGGATCATACGATCGTACCCGGCAGGAAAAAATAAAAAAGATTACTCTAAATAAAAATACGGTTTGGCTCAATAATAGGATAATCATTGATAGCAGGGAAATGGCAACTCCCAAGCATGACGCTATCGCCGACATGCTCACTCAAGTCATCGAAGAAAAAGCAGATTTCACTCACAACAACAAACTCGCACTTGAAGCAACCCGCTTACTCGCGGTAATTGCAGGAAAAAATAAAATGAAAAGGTTCACCTGATTGCCTAGCACATTCTAGTGTGCCTCTCGCTTGGTATTGGCATACCACGAGAAATATGCTCTGCTATAAGAAAGTATGAAAGTCGCTGTGGTAGGAGGAGGGATATTTGGGGTAACGGCGGCGTGGATGCTTGCTAAAAACGGCCACGCTGTTTTTTTGTACGAGAAAGAGGATGATATCCTGCAGGCGGCATCAGGCATTAATCAGTACCGTTTGCACAGAGGATTCCATTACCCAAGAAGCAAGGAAACCATATTGATAACGCGCGATGGCATAAAAACTTTTATGCGCGAGTATGGAAGTTCTATTGTAAAAGACAATATTGATCACTTCTATGCAATTGCCGAAAAAGGAGGTCGCTCATCGGCAAAAAACTGTATTGCAATGTGGAAACAATGCTTCCTTCCATTTAAAGTTGTGGATTGCGACCTTATCAATAAAAAACTCATTGCCCAAACCGTTTTAGTAAAAGAAGATCTTGTCGACCCAAACAAGCTGCGAGAAGCGTGTAAGACGAATCTGCATAAACAAAATGTTTCCGTGCTGTTGCATACAGAGTTCGTATCGGAGGATTTTAAAAAATATGATTACGCCGTGATTGCAACCTATGCAAACAACAATACACTGCTTGAACATATTCCTCATGCAAAAAAACTCTATCAATTTGAACTCTGCGAGAAACCAGTTCTTAAGTTGCCCAAAAAGTTCCAAGGGAAAAGTATCGTTGTCATAGATGGTCCATTCATGTGTATTGATCCTCTTGGCTCAACCGGGCATCACGTTATGGGAAACGTCGTACACGCAATTCACAGCAAAAATATCGGGTACTATCCCATCACACCTCCAGTATTCAAACCCATCCTCAACCGCGGTATTATTCAAAACCCGCCCATTACGAATATCCAGAAATTTCTCACGCACGCGGCAGAATACATGCCTGGCATCGAAAACGCCGAACATATCGGTTCAATGTATACGTTCCGCACAAAACCACCTTACAGAGAACATGATGACGCCCGGCCGACAACGGTAGATAAAATAGACGGAAACATTATCGTCGTATTTTCGGGTAAAATCCCGACGTGCGTTGATGCAGCCCAGCAAGTAGTTGATATTATAAAAAGCTAGATTCTCGCTTTAATAAACTCGATAATTCTGCGCGCTCGATTCTGCCAGCTAAACTGAGGGGATTTTGCGTGAGCACTGCAGGCGCGCGCCTCGCGTTCTTTCGGATGTTCCATGGCATCTTTGACGGCATCGCGAAACGCTTCTTTGGTATACTCTTTTACAAAATAGGCTTCGTTGTCGCTTAAAAATTCGCGTACCGCTGGCAGGTCAGTTATCACAAACGGCACGCCAGCCGCCATATATTCGAATACTTTAATCGGTGAAAAATATTTTTGCGCGCGAATGCTGTCAGTTCGATATGGCGCTACAAGAAGATCAGCGGCACGCAGATATTTTGGGATTTCACGGTTGTCTTTTTTCGCAACAAGACGCACATTACCGTTTGCTTCATCGCGCATAGCGCCTACCAGCACAAACGTGTATTCCGGCAACATCTTCGCAACTTCAAAAATAATGTCGGTCCCCTTCCACGGAAGCATACTACCAACATACATCACGATCTGTGCGTTGGTGGAGAACCCCAGCACAGCGCGAGCATTTTCTCGGGAGGGAAAACTACGAAAAAGTTCCTCGTCGAAACCATTCGGCCCCACAATAATGCTGTCAGCGTCAATGCCATACCGCTCCTCAATCTCCCGTTTTTTTGCATGGTTTGAGGAGACAACCCCGCGGGCAAGCGTAAATACTCTCCGATAGAGAAAATGAGGAAACTTTCCGAGCGATTGACATTCGATAAAATACCGATTTCGAAAACGACGTGATGCGAAAGACAGGAAATATGCCAAAAGAAAATCCCGAACATAAAAAACTGTGTCCGGGGGCTGGCCAGCAACTATTTTTCTGATTTTAAGAGCGGCAAAAAATGCCCGCGGTCTAATGATTTGAGGGCGTGAATAAAGAACCTCTACCAGAAATGGTTTTTCAATGCCATACTCATGCAGCACCGCCGCAACACTGGTAGAAACATCCCCAAGGAGAAGGGTATAATCGGTAAGCTCCGCAAACGACCGCGACATTTTCATGACATTAACGCGGTTTGCATATGGCGATGGATAATGGAGCGCCGTGATATACAGAAGCCTCATGGTGTACAGACAAAAACCATATTATAAGAAATATACTTGAAGAGCGGAATCCGCGCCAATAGGCAATCAAGCATAAATAAAGGCCGCTTCGGCACAAACCGATAAAGCGGTTTTGGAATTATTCCAAAACCATACATCCGTTCAATCTTGCAATTGAACGGTGCGAGCATCCGCTTCACTCCCCAATACGAGAGATAATGCAAATGGCGTCCGCGCATACGATACCAAAGAACCATCAGAAAACGGTAACTAAATGTATTCCCGTGAATGTTAAATATGAAAGTCCCACCGGGGGCGATTTTTGGCACAAGAACCCTCAATATATCACACCGCAATGCCGGTTCTGCATTCAAAAATACGCGAAACGCCGTAATGAGATCAAACGTCTGCCCTTGAAGAACATCATCCGTGGTAATATCTGCCTCAATAATTTTTGACCAGCGTGCTTGCATTTTTGCGCGTTTTAACATTGCATGAGAATTATCAACGCCGGTAGATTCTTTGACACGTCCTTCGAGATAAGAAAGAATACGTCCCGTCCCGCATCCAAAATCCAGATACCGCGCATCGCGGATCCTACCAACTTCTTTATCAAGGATTTTTTTCTCCCACTCCCACATACATTCATCGTACGAGCCAAGGCCATACATTATAGTTTCATACCGTTCCGCTGTGATTTCTCTCTGATGCGACAAGCGATACGACCTCCGCGGCGAATTAAGTGCATGTAAGAACTGCCGGAATTTTTCCCTGCGCTTTTCCTCGCTATACTGTGCGGCGTCTTCGCGCGCCGCTCTGCTTAAGCGTACACGATCCTCGGAGTGATGAAACAGGTCGGTAACCGCACGCGCGAAATCTTCGGACGTGGGAGCCACAATAAGTGCATTTTTTTCAGAAAGCACTTCTAGATCGGCAGGCACAACGGAGGCAACAATCGGCTTCCCTGCAGCCAAGTATTCATAGAGTTTTGAGGAAACACTGCCATAATATCCCCGTACTTTTGGATTTGCGAGCACGTCTGCAGTACCAAGGTAGCGGGGAATATCAGTATAATTCACCCTGCCGACAAGGTGCACCCTGTCACACACCCCATATGCGAGAGCAATATCCCCCAAAGATTTTTTTTCCTCATCTTTTACCCCAACCAACGCAAGCGATATTTTCTGGTCCACCAGCGGAAGCATGCGGATAAGAATCGATACGTCATAATACTTTTCCTGACTGCCAAGGTAGAGAATAAGAAACGCATCTTCTGGGAGAGCAAGGCTTGCCCGAGAGGAAGACAATTGCATGAAAGTTTCGAGCTGAAGGCCATTGCACGGAATAACAACCGATGGCTTGCTCCCTGAAGAATAATACTCTTGCAATAATTTAGTAATAAAAACATGGGCCCCAGCTACCCGGGCAGCGAGTTTCCATAAAAAAAGAAATCCGCGCCATTCATGACTTCCGTGAATTTCAAAAACGACTTTTTTATTCAAAATAAAACGCGCGATCGCCATTATAGCGATAAGGCGCGGGTCGCGAACATAGAGCACATCAAATGACGACCGTTCTTTTATAACATACGCCAAAATTGATCTGCGGCGTTTTATTGAAATGCTTCCTTCAATCGCATGGCGTTCAAATACTTCTTTGTTAGTGCAGCGCCTTGTCCCAGAAGAAACAAGTACTACCCGAACATCGTTGAGCGTATTGAGCACTGAAACGGTTGAGAGAATGTTATGGCTGTGAGCGCGGCGTAAACAGAGGTTTGCTCTCGTTATATATACAATATGCATAATAAATTGCCGGAATCTGCAAAAAATGATATCGTACCAAGGACAATAGTATGAATAATAGCAGGTTTGCGGAAAAAATTCACTCGCTTGGCTGTGATCTGGACGACGAGCGCATCCGGCATATTCTTGAACGCATCACTGCACTCAAAAGTCTCGCGTTTCCGGCAGTATGCCTGCCCGATCTTCATCTGAAAAATCGAACGGAGGCGCCATCATCATTTGTTGCCGCGACCGAAGGCACGATCGTGCCGGAACTCACGGCCCCCTCTGTCGGATGCGGCATGGGAATCATCGCAACATCGCTAGAAGCGCGCGACATTGACCATAATTTTTTTGAGATATTTTACCGCGCGCTGCGCACAGAGCTCGGCCCACGCTATGGACACTTTAAAAATATACTTCTCTGGCTTGGTATCATTGATCGGCCGAAAAAAAAATATGATCTGTCGGTGAAAGAATTCGAAGAGATAATCCGCAACGGTGCGGTCGCGGCAGTAAAAAAATACTCACTCCCCCCCGACACGCTGGAACACGTTGAGCTTTACGGCTCGGTATATACAAAAGAAGAGATAAAAACGCTCAACTTAAAAAATATTTTGCCGCGCATTTCATATAGCTCGGGACGGCACGATATCGGCTATGGCTTCAAAGGAAACCATTTTCTCGAAATCCAGTATGTCGAGGAAATACTGAAGCCCGAGAAAGCGGCCGAATGGGGGCTCCGCGAAAACCAGATTGTCATTATGTACCATGGAGGCGGGGGTGCCGTGTCATATCATATCGGGCGCTACTTCGCGAACAGAAAGAAAAACACACTGAAACAGAAGGCGTTTTTGCTTCCTCTTAAAATCCTTTTTCATTTTGGGTCTCTCAAAGCGTGGCGCGATTTCCCCCAGCGCCTAAGATATTATTTCTTCCCCCGCCCTTTCACGGAAATTCCCATCGGGACGCGCGAAGGACACAGGCTTCTTCTTGCAACAAAAGCGTCGCTCAACTATAGCTACGCGTTCCGCATGGCGATTGTACGCCGCATCATCGACAGTATTCACGACATACTGCCTAAGAAAGCAGCCGAGACTCATCTTGTGTGGGACTCATCACACAATACCATTATGGAAGAAATCATTAATGGCAAAACGGTGATGGTACACCGACATACCGCAAACCGCGTATTCGAAGGAAAGCCGGTAATCGTTTCCGGATTCAATACCACAAATTCATATATAGCAGTAGGTCTCAAAGAAGCGGAAAACCATCTTTTTTCTTCCGACCACGGCGCCGGAGTTACTATACAGAAATTTGAAAAAGACGGCCTCACGGCTTCACACCCAAAAAATCATACGACGCATATATATCAGACGCGATCCCCCTATAAACGGGTTATTCATCATATAACAAATGAGGGTATTGATTACGTAATACAAAAATTAACGGAAGAGCGCGTTGCGGAGCCAGTCGCACGCCTCCGCCCGCTTGCTGTATTCAAAGGATAACACCATCACTTGGCTGCCGGGCAGCCAAGTTATTATTCAAGAAACAGTTTTTGGAATTCTTTTACCCCCCTCTTGTATTCAAGGATATCGCGCAACGAACTTTTGGCAAAACCTTCATATTCAGAAACGCCTCGAAATTGTCGAAGAATAATATTTTTCTTACAAAGGTTCTCGTCCACATCGCCAACGTATTCCCTCCAACTAGAAAGCGAAGCGCCTCTATGTAGTTCGTGCGCGCGATCATTTAAATTCACATAAACGCTGACGTGCAGAAGCTGTTCATTGGAAATGATCGGAACGGATTTGAATTTCCCCTCAAATAAAGTGCCGTTTCTCTTATATTTTATATTGAAGTACTTCGAGAATCCTCCACCAACCCGATGGACAAAGGCGCTTACGCCGCCGTCAACAAGCTGCTCGAGAAGAAAATGAAAATGATTGGGATTAAGACAATACGCAATAATATGAACTAACTTGGATCGCGTTGACCTAGGCGATGCGTGGGCTAGACATCCAAG
>Ga0209541_10005945_pt1 | contig 21088 bp, 26 predicted proteins | sample RifCSPlowO2_01_FD_184027 | JGI IMG/M metagenome (GOLD analysis project Ga0209541, IMG submission 184027) | Groundwater microbial communities from Rifle, Colorado - Rifle CSP2_plank lowO2_0.1 (SPAdes) (version 2) | ecosystem: Environmental > Aquatic > Deep subsurface > Groundwater | place... | reverse complement strand
TTATAGTAATATTCCTTGTCTATGTCATACTGCACGCAAACCGAATCACAACACAGAAAGTCATAGAGGAGTTGCGCAGGCAGAATAAAATGCTTGAAAGGAAAAACCTATTGCGCAGATCTAAAAACCTATAAATACTGGGAAAATGAAGTAAATTTATGCCCAAGAAAGCTGCACAAAAGCCAATAGCATGGGACAGGCCATATATCCAGCTGATAGTTTTGCTTCTGGCTATTGCATTCCTCATTGTAGGCGCAGCTTATTTTGTTCCTTCTGAAAATCTAGCAGGAGACTTGATTACAGACGGCATTCCGGTTCCTGGTGCACGCTCTGCTGGAAACATAGCAGGCGGCGCGTATATGGATCAGAATAGCGGCCTAATAACAGACGGCGTTCCGGTCCCTTCAAGCTATAACCAGGCTGATGGCGGAAATAATCTTGTAGACGACACAAGCACGCAGTATCAAAACACAATACAATGCAACGACGGCATTGACAATGACAACGACGGCCTTTCCGACCTGGAAGATTCAAAATGCATGAACCGCTGGGACGTTTCTGAAATCTATTAATCCTCTTTTATCCATTAAAAATAATGCCTGTAAAAATAACTTATTTTGTTCACGGCACTACAACAGACAACGAGAAGCATCTTGCAACAGGCTGGGCGCAGGGCGAGTTGTCGCAAAAAGGCATTGATGAGTCAAAGAAGCTTGGAGAAACTGTAAAAGAAAAATTTGACGCTGTGTTCTGTTCAGACCTGAAGCGTGCTGTCGACTCTTCAAAGCTTGCATTTCCAAAGGCAAAGATAATAAAAGACAAAAGATTAAGAGAAGCAGACTACGGAGATTTTACACAAAAGCCTGCTTCTTTATTTAAGACTAAAATGGCCGAGTATGTTAACAAAAAATTCCCGAAAGGCGAGAGCTACAAGGACGTTGAAAAAAGAGTACGCGGATTTTTGATGCTTTTGAAAAAAAACTACAAAGGGAAACATATAGCAATAGTTGCTCATCAGGCTCCGCAGCTCGCGCTTGATGTCATACTAAGCAAGAAAACATGGGACCAGGCTATCCGCGATGATTGGCGCCTCACAGGAAAATGGCAGCCTGGCTGGAACTATGAAATAAAGTAGCGCAAATTCTGCTTTTAAACCTAACCAACAATTAAATTCCTATGTTGTTGGTTGGATAGATGAGAGGCAAATAATGCCTCGCCATAAATCTTGACTTTCAACATTAGAGAAGCTAACGCTCCGTTCGTCTAGCCCGGTCAAAGCAGTTAATATGAGTAAAACGACGCGAAAGCGTCCGACAGTCTTATGTTGATGCTATGCTGGCAGGATTTCGGCCTTTCGAGTCCAAAAGGATACTTGAAAAATTCGAGATGAAGAAATTCATCGTTGACAAAGTAAGCCGACGGCACGGGTTCAAATCCCGTACGGAGCATAAATAATCAGAGGTATAGTGCGCTTACCACTTAAGCTATACTTTACTCTGGTTGTTATATAAAGTTGATTATTTCTTTTGTATTGTTTATATCAGTATCAGTACTTAGATTATTATATGTCGTCAGAAGCAGAAAATGAAGTTATTACTAGAGCTTCGTATAGATTAAGTTTAGCTTCTGTTGCAATTACTGTAATAAGTATAGGTATTGCGATTATACTAACAAGTTCTCAAGCGTCGCCAAGTGCTCAAAATGCTTTCATAGATTTGGGTCGCTCGTATGTAGCTATAGGCATTTTGGGTGCTATTGTTATTCATTTATTAGTTCTTCGAGAGGTGAAGAAACACAAACAAAATTCAGGAAAGCCAAACAGTGTTATGTTGCACAAATGTTTTCATGTCTGTAGGTGTTGTCATTTTTATACAACTCTAAGAAAGCTGAAGCATATAGAACAACCAATAAAAAAGGAAAGTATATCTTTGACAATTATAGGACTTATAATAACCAGTGTAGCTTTTGGTTTTGGTGCATATGCTGTTCTGTATCAGTCTGAACCTGCAAAACTAAGCGAAGTTCATGAAGTAGTAATGGTAAATGAAACTAACGGCAGATTAATAATAAACGTCACGAATCGTGCTATGTTTAAGGAAACAGGCCGTGTATTCCTTTATAAAATTGAGGCGAATCCGTTTAAACCAAATATGAATATATCTTCTATACAATCTGGTCAAACGAGACAATTTGAATTGGAAATAAACGTAAATAAACAAGAAATTACAATTCCACAAACATCAGCAGAATATAAGATTCCATTCTATAAATTGTATTTTGTGTACGAAAACGAAGCTTCGATAACATACAGAATAACGTGTGATAATTGTTATTCTGAAGGTTTGTTAGGCAGAGTGCCAGAAGGTCAATCTGTACCTATACAATTAGAACTTAAAAATGGAACTTTGGAAGGTTTTATTAATGTTTATTCATGGGTCGAATTTAATTTACAAGATGTATTGAAGAAAGATTAGGTAGGTTAAACTTCTTTTTTAAGCTTTGTGTTTAACTATTTAGAAGGCTTTGATGATGAAACAAAAAAACTTTGCCATAATCTGCTTCGTATCTATATTATCGATTCTTATTGCTAATCCAGTATTTGCTATAACATATACGGCTTCAATTTCACCAACAACTCTAACACTTGAATGGGGGCAGTCACAATACGTATACACATCAGTTACAAACAATAATTTTTGGTATAGTATAAATTGCCAATCATCTCTTGATGGGTCTTCATGGTCGTCAGCCGTAAGAATAAATGCAGGCCAGAGCGGTAGCGTTCCAATATTAATTACGGCACAGACAACAGGTACGTCCACAACAACTATAGGCATTACCACAAAATGCGTGAGTGACGATACGAATGATGCGCCTGTTACATTTGTGAAATCTATTACTTTATCTTATCCAACACAAGAACAACTAAACGCATATAATTCACTGACATCTGCTCAAAACTCAATAAACGATGCCAATAATGCTAAAACATCAGCTCAAAATGCCGTTACAGATGCAGGAAGTTCGTGTAGCAAAGCACAAACAGAATGGAGCTCTGCTACTACATTTTTATCAACAGCCAATTCGAAATATTCAACTTCACAAAGTGCATACAATTCAAAGAACTACGCATCAGCACAAACAGATGCAAACAGTGCTCAACAGTCTGCTATATCAGCTAAAAACAGTTTTAATAGTGCCTTAACCGAAGCAAATATATGTAGTAAAGGAAAACAGGAAGCTTCTACAGCCCTTGCAAATGCACAAAGTTCGATAAATGATGCATCTAATTCAAAAAATAATGCTCAAACCATTGTAAATAATGCAGGTACATTATGTAGCTCTGCACAATCAAGCTGGACATCTGGAACTACTTTGCTTTCAGATGCAAATTCAAAATATTCTGCTGCGCAAAGCAGTTATAATAGTAATAATTACGAAGCCGCTAAAACAAGTGCCAATTCAGCACAACAATCTGCAATACAGGCTAAAAGCAACTTTGACGCATCGTCAACATCTGCTTCAAGCTGTTTATCAGCGCAACAAACAGCATCTGGAAAGATAACATCCGCTCAGAATGCAATAAATATAGCAGCTAATTTTATAAGTGCAGCAGAATCAATAAGTGCCTCTACTGTCCAAGCAACAAAGTACTTGGACTCGGCTAAAGAATATTTAGAACAGGCAAAAATAGCAGACAAAAACAAGGATTCTGCATCAGCTTCAAATAATGCTGATTCTGCATTAACCAAAGCTACATCATCTCAAAATGAAGCCAAAAGTTCAATAACTGAAAGAGTTCAACAAATTATAGATAATTCACAAGCAAAGTTAAATTCTATACAATCATCAGAAGCACAATATAATGTTGATGTACCGACAACACAAGTTTCTGAACAAATGGAAGCAACCAAAACAAGTCTTGCTTCTGGAGATTATATGAAAGCAGCAGAAGACGCAAAAGTTTTATTAGCAAAAACGTCTGAAGCAGAAAAGAGTACAAATGCAATCACAGGACAAATAACATCTTCCAATACAAATTATTTAATAGGTGGAATAGTAGTAGCTATTATCGTCATAGGTGGAATAGCTTACTGGCTCAAAAAAAGAGGTAAAAAGCAATTATAGTAGTATGTCACTTCTTTCTCCAGTAAAAAGACTTCTTTGACCAATAAAAGATAGAAAGGTTAAATTCTCTTTCCAAATGTTCAAGAATAGGCATTTGGTATTTAAGTATATGTTAAAAATATCATACTATTAGGCGGTTTAGTGAAGATACTTATTTTTATCTTGCTACTTACATTTTGTACTGGAACAGTATTGGCTATAGATGAAGATACATGTGTTAATTATAATCACTTAAGATGTAATGACTGCGTTAACATTAACATAAATTTGACAAGTTTTGAAGGAGGAAATATATTATTTGTTGGTGACGTTTTCTATTACAATATAACAATAAAAAATACCGGACTTAGTGATATACAAAAAACATTCCTCGTTGATGTTTTTGACCCATTAAACAGAAGTTTGAGTCATAGGGTATATAAATTAGAATTAATAAAATCTAATGAAACACAATATTTATTTCCCAATCAAAGTAAAAGCATACATGATATATACCCATTGGATGTAATAGGTGTTTATAGAATAGAAGTTAAATCTGATGGTGTTATATATCATAAAATTTATGAAAATTGTGCATTTTTGGAATATGTTACAACATATAAACAGTCTTTTGATGTAATGCCAAAATGGGAATATGCTATTAATAAACAAAACGAAAAATTACAAGAACAAAATTTAGAAATGAACAAAGAAAGCACATCACTTAATCAACAAATTAAACAACTAACCATAGCAATGTTAATTCTTGCTTTTATACCAATTATAATAGAACTATCAATCCATGCTAAAAATCGTTGGAAAACGATATTGGCGTTAGAAGGGATATTTTTTGGTATTGCAATTTTTATCGGTGTGTTCGTATACAATACATATTATTACGATACAAATACTGTGAGAGCTGGAGCAATTTCTATGTTACTTTTTGGTATAGTATTTCCAATAATGATTTTAAAATCCAAAAAAAATAGTTTAGCGGAATGGCTAGGCATAGTATTTTTATATATATTTAATTTCATGTTTTTAACAATTCTTATTTTGCACAATGAAAACAACGATATAATAAGTACTACAATTTTGGTTTTGATATCAAGTATAGGAGTTGTATTGCCTATTATAAATATTTTGTCTAGAAGGAGTACAAAATAGTATTACATAAACCTTTACCAGACACTGCAACAGACTTTTAAGTTTTTAGAACAGTTAAGACTTATGTCTATATACAAAATTTTATCTGATGAAAAGGCATTACTAAATTTAGAACCCGAAGAATTAGCTGGCGTTGTTCTTCAATATCTTAATACACTTTCAGAAAATGATGGGCATTTAAATCGCTATAACTTTGGTTTGCCTGATGTTGTAGAAGGGTATCCAGAACAATCAAAGACTGAAATACGCAAAGCTTTAATGGAAGCTTGGATGTGGTTGGAAAGAGAAGGTTTAATCGCACCTAAACCAGGCAGTGAAAATTGGTTTTTTGTGACAAGAAGGGGTAAGAGATTGACAAAAGCATTAGATTTAGAAAGCTATAGACGCGCTAATCTACTACCTAAAAATCTTCTTCATTCTGTGATAGCACAAAAAGTGTGGTCTTCGTTTATTAGAGGAGAGTATGATACATCTGTTTTTCAAGCATTCAAGGAAGTTGAAGTTGCTGTTAGAAATGCAGGAAAGTTTAGCTATGTAGATATAGGTACAGATTTAATGAGGAAGGCTTTTGGCTCGCCAGGAACATTAAAAAATAAATCTTTACCCAACCCAGAGCAAGAGGCATTAGCGCATCTTTTTGCTGGCGCTATAGGGTCTTACAAAAACCCAAATAGCCATAGAAATGTAAAAATTGAAGCAGAAGAAGCAGTTGAAATGATTATACTTGCAAGTCATCTACTTCGTATAGTAGATAGTGTAAGTCCAGTTGAGTAAATTTTGTCAACCAGACATCACGCTGACATATACGCCCTTTTTGGCATCAGGCATCCGTGAATCCAAAATAAGTAAACTGGCAGTGCATACAAATCCCTATGGTTTATTTTGTCTAAAGATATCTAATCACACAGTATTTTTACAATAGTGTATTACATAATTATATGTACTCTTAACTTATATTGTCATATTGTCGATAATCTTGCCTTCTTTCTTCCATTTCTGTATTTGCTCCCTTACATCATTGTCTATGACTGTAATAGCTTCAAATCTCGGCTCTGCCTGCTTTATGTGGTCAAATCTGTCTATAGCATGTGTATGGGCTTCTAAGCTACTAGGGATATTACTACTCAGGTTAGTCAACTTAGCTACGTTTATAAGGGTCTTCATAGATTTATTGAATATATCAGTCCCTGAATTTGTTATAGTAGCATTCATAAGAAGGGCATTCTGAATATTACGTATATGGCCAATATTGATTCCTGATGTTGATTTTTCTTTATAGTAAGCTTCAATATCAGTTTCTAACATGTCTACCCATGTGGTTAGTTTGCATTTGTAGTCAGTTGTCGTATCTACTGCGTTGAAAATTAAGTTTTCTAAAAGTCTTATTTTATCTTTGGCAGAGCATGACATATTTTCAGAAACATCAAAATTGTCTAATTCCTTAGAGTATACGTTCTTTATTGTTGTGCGATGTATTCTTCTGCCAAATTCTTTCTCTATGGCCTCTTGTATGCGTATGTCTTGGTAACCTTTCAATTTGAGCTCTGTAATGCGGTTAATCATTTCTTGGGTAGTATGAAGTCCTGGCATGGTGTATCACAATAATAAGTATGTATAGAAAAAAATAAAACATTAGGATGGAGCACTATACGAAACTATATTTATCGTTTTCTCCAATAAAATCCGCTTTTAGCTGGCAGTCTTTCTATCTTGCCTTCTTGATTAAGTTCAGCAAGAACACGGTAAACAATATGCCAATTTACACTCTTTCCAGTAAGCTTTTCAAGGTCTTTCAAAACTTCGTTTGTGGACTTGATTTGCTTGATAGATAATACTTCTAAAACATGTGCCCTGTATTTGCTTGCCATTTACAAGGCTTTGTTACAAGGGCTTTTCTTGATGTATCCAAAGGTTTGTTACAAAGGCTTAAGAAGGTATAAGTTACAGTAAAACTATGCACATAGGTAAAATAACTTTGTTATTTGCCATTTTAGCTGTTGTGCTCATTTCTGGTTGCAGCAGTCCTACGGGTCAAATTACTGAAAAAACTGATACCACAGTTTCCCAACAATCTCAATGCACTCCAAGTTGGCAATGTTATGGTTGGTCTGAATGTATAGGTAATAAACATTCAAGATTATGCAATGACGGATGTGGAAATAATAACATTGAAAATCAAGATTGCATTTGCACATCTAATTGGAAATGTGATGAATGGTCAAATTGTTTAAATAATAGACAATCAAGGCTCTGCAATGACGGCTGCGGGCAAAGTAGAAATGAGGCTCAAGATTGTGTGTCGTGTGTTTCAAACTGGAAATGCTACGATTGGTCATATTGCGCAGATAGTAAGCAGTCAAGAACATGCACAAACGGTTGTGGGCAAAGTAGAGACGAAAGTCAAAATTGCAATTCATGTATTCCAAACTGGCAATGTAGTAGCTGGTCTACATGTTCTACTAGTGGCGGACAAACAAGAACATGCGTAGACAATAATAATTGTAGAGATATTTCTGAAAAGCCAAATGAAGTTCAATCATGCACACCTCCTCCTAAGACAGTTGAAACTGCTGACAGTACATATTCTGCAAATGGATTGAAGTTTGATGTAAAAATGGAAGAAAAAGGAGATAGTGTAAGTTATATCAATAATATTGGAACGACCGATATAGTAAGAGCATCGGAAGGTAAAAAAGTATTAAAATTTAAAATAACTGTAACAAGTTTGGATGGGGATAACTCATTCTACGCTACAAGTTTTATCCTAATTGATAGAGAAGGAAATACTTATGACGCACAATGTCCGATTTTTTATATAAACAGTTTTACAGGATGCACACTGCAAGAATATTTAGGTAGCATGTACAGTCCTATAGAGGGAGAGAAAAAATCTGGAATTTTATTCTATCAAATACCTAAAGAGTTGGATTCTGCAGATTTAGTTTACAAATTTTCGTCTTATGACTCAAGTCCGGAAGTCTTAAAGTTCGTATTTAATGGAATCTGAAATTAGCTTTTCTTGTAGTATATATCAATCAGAGTAGTACGTTTCTCCTATCTTTATACCTTTTTTCTTAAGTTCTTTTATTAATTTCTTTTCATACATTTTCCTATCTGGGTATTTTTTATTTAGTTCGCTTACCAATTTTTTTCCGTTTCTCATGCCATGTGCAATAAGTTTTGAGTTACGAATTTCGTCAGGGTTTGTATTAATTAAAAAAGCTACCAAAAGCCTCTTAGGAAAATTTCTTAATTCAGATTTTTTCTTGAAATGTATATTTTTAATAACATCATCAGTAAGAGTCCAATACATTTTTGTTAACTCTTCCTCTGAGACTAAAGATGGCATTTGTACAATTGATGTTATTAGTTCTGTATCGGGGCTTAAACCGTTCATTTGTAAACCATGCGATTGGTTAACAACATCTTGTAAAATTTCACGTGGTGTACCGTTTCTCAAATATTGATTTTTAGTAATTTTATATAAACCCTTGTGCACATACTCAATAAAACCACTTTTCACATAACCATCAATATGTTTAAGCAAAATTCTACGGCTTATTCTTGTTTCTTTTTGTAAATCTCCAGTTCTAAATTCGGGTTTAGCAATCTTCAATATAGATTTAAGTATCATAGCATCTGTTTTGTCCCAAAAAAATATTTGGTTCTTATCTCTGAAACCTTTTCCTCTTTTCCAGTCCATACAAACACCAACGAGGTTACAAACTTACAAAAAACAGGGAAAAACACAAGTATTTGCTAAAGAATGTTCACCCGTTCTAATAGATATGTGATTGACACATGTCAAAGATAATTTGGTCAAGAATTGATTTAAATCTAAAAAATCTCGCTGAGAAGGTGGCAAAAACAAAAGGCATAACTTTTTCGGAATACGTTAGAAGTTTAATTATAGAAGATTTAGATAAACACTTATTTTTCACAAAAAGCAGTAAAAATGAGAGTGGGACACAACCGCCTGAAATAATAGGAGGCAGCGTCCCATGAAAAATACTAAGCAGCCCCTTCTTTATTACAATGGTAAAAGTTTACGTCAAGTAGTTTGTTCGATTCGATTACCTGAAATTGTCTACGGTTTAATTCTACTTGAATTCAATACAAGTTTCCATATTCCTGTATCCGAGATTTACAGGCGAATAGGCGCAAAACTGTCTTTGGATAGGAAAATAATGAGCGCATGTTTACTCGTTCTTGCTGGTGCTGGTGCTATTAAATTTCAACATGTGGGGCACGAAAAATTTGTGGAGGTAATACGATATGACAGATGATGAATTAAAAGAAATAGACAAAATGAAGCATTTGCCGCAGTGGTGCAAAAAACTGAAAAAAATAATGGAAAAAGAGGCGGTATAATGGCAGTTGCAGTGGAAAACACGCCAGAAAATATAACCGAAAGTTATAACTTTCCACAGTGGGCTTGTACTAAAATAGAAAAAATGAAAAGTATAGTGAAACACATTGAATTGTATCCAGATGGCATACAGCCAAAACAATTAGCTCGTGAAATAGGTCTAAATCACAATACAGTAAAAGCTTATCTCAGAGAACTTGAAAGCCTGGGTATAGTTAAAAGAGATGTGTACGGTTGGTATCGGGTTGTAAAAACTACCCATACCCTACCAGAGCCTAAATTACAAAACTTTGTCTTATCGTACAAAATACCCAATGAAAGAGAAGTTAATAGCGTAGACACAACATATGATGTTAAGATAGCTAAACTTCATTTTACTATAGGAAAGGAAAGTAAACAGGCAACTGGTCATGTATCGGCAGAGCCTCCTGTGAGTGTAAAAGAAGCTCATCTTATTAGTGAAATTTTTAAAGTTCTTATTCTAAAAGAGATTGATTATATACCAAATGCAGAAGAAATTTATTTTAAAACAGTTGAATTTAATTGGGATTATTTTGGAATAAGAATGGATGGTATAAATTGTATAACATTACTTACAATAAACGGACTCGTAGAAAAACTTTATAACAAACCTTATGCAGTTAGGCATGAGATAAAAGGTGCTATACCGTTTAATTCTGACAATCTACTCATTTTGTTAAATAATGGTGTAATGTGTAATAATGTCCTTTCTTCTATTGATATGCTTGATAAGCGAATTTCAAATATTGAAAAAAATACGTCTAAAATCGGAACCGTTATTCCAAAACTTCTTAATATAATTGAAAAATTAAAGAACAGGAAAGAGTACGTAAACTAAATTTTCTAAATTAGTAGTTATGTTTAGCAGGTTTACGTCTTTTTGAATACAAATGTATTATTAAAATAATGAGTAAAAAAATATTTACTAAAAAAAGGAAAAAAATATTAGCAATAACAGTTGCTGCAATTATTGCAATTTCAACTGTTGGAGCATTTGCACTTGGTATACTTCAATACGATATAGAAGCGTCTAAAAAATCCAAACTAAATGTTGAACACGCTTATTTTAATGGTGAAACTGTTAATTTTAGAATATCCAACAGTGGTCAATTAACAGCAGAATCTGCAAAATTTCAATACATAAGAACTAACCAAACTAAGAACACATGTTCAAATAATACATATGTCTTTAATTCATCATGGACACCAATGTGTCTATTTACAGTGGTGGAATTAAGTTCAGAAGGCAGATGCCAGATAGATGTGCCGCCTATGGCTACTGGCACATCTTATAATATAAAATATCCGCCAAACAACGAATTGTTAGACTTTCGTCTAAACAATCCAAATGCTACCAATTGTGAAATAGAAGAAATTCTACAATTGCATGCAACCGATGGGAATGTCAATGCTTATAGTGACCCATTTTTTATAAATTTTAAAATAACTTAACTCGTGTTTTGCAATGCTTTCATTATTGCTTTCTTTACGTCTGGGTCATCCATAAGCTTATTCAGCTTCTCATCGTATTTGTTGCGCTCGTCTTCTGCTGCATGAAACGCCTGTAGGGTCATCGGAACGCCGCAGTTTTCACAATATTTGCTCATAGAGTTGCTTTGGGTGTTGCAGCGTGGGCATGATATAGTTTCAGTGTCATTTTCCTTCTTTAGCCCGTGCATCTTCAGCAGCGCATCATCTACGTCTTCGCCAGACAAATGAATGTAAGTGCTCGGCATTCTTGAGTGCTGTGCCCAACCAAACATTACATTAAGCTGAGAAGTTTTTAGTTTGTTGGCCAAGTGTGTAGCCCTGCTGTGACGAAAGTTATGTGGATTGACTTTTTTTCTGATTCCTGCTTTTTCAGCTATTACTTTTATTTTCTTTCTAACAGAAGCATATCCAAGCATTTCACCTTTACCAGTGTTGCTCATTCTCACCCACAAGTATGATTCTGGGTCAGCTCTATTAGGATGGTTTTCTATCCAGTATCTCAGATAATCGCATGATGTTATTAGTCTTATTCTTCTTGCGCCTGTTTTGCCTGAAACAATCATTTGCGCACCATATTTGTCAAACTGGACATGCTTTAGCTTTGTGCCTATAAGTTCTCCACATCGCAGGCCGCCTTCATAGAGCGTAAAAATTAGTGCTTTGTCTCTTGGGTTGTCTGCCGCCTGTATCATACTCCTTACTTCGTCTTGTGTAAGAAGGTCTTCAGGCAGTTTCCTTTCATTGTTCTTCTCTGTGGTCTTAATCCAACGCACCTTATCAGGGTATTCTTCATTGCCATTGAGAAATTTGTAGAACTTCTTTATGACAACCCTAAAGTCTTTCTTTGTATTTTCAGTGTAGTTCTTTGGGCTGCTGTCTATCTTTCTAATAAGTTCCTTCAGGTCTTCCTTCTCAGCCTGCTGAAAGTCCTTTCCTAGCATCTTTTCCAAAGTTAGAATAGAATACAATAATTTGTATATTCTGCCTGCACACAGGCGTTCTGCATAACACTCATTAATAAAACTCAAAATTGTTTTCTTGTTATTTTCTTGCAGTTCAGAACTTGCCTTTACCTTTTCTATTTTCCTTTCAACCCTTTCCTTGAAGTGATGTATATCTGACATAAAGATACTGCGCCTCCATTTGTTTTTATAAATGGTATGGCACACTACATCTCAGTGTACCCCCGCTCGTACGGAGCATGTTCAGAAGAGTTAAGTGCTTCACCCATTCAAACTGGCATTTTTGCCTATAAATGACGTAAAAGAGGACGTTTGGATGGTCGTGGCTGAATAACAGTCCTAAGCAAAGGCTGTTATATGAGACCAGATGTGCATAACTCAAAGCGAAGATTGGAACAAGCACTTGAAAATATAGAGAAAGATGAGACTATTTCTGAAAAGAACAAGAAGGCAATTTACGACTTCCATAACTATGCAATAGCTCAAGGTCTTACGCTGTCCAGAGTTCTTCGCTATTTGTACGACATAAGAAATCTTGCCCATTATCTAAAGAAAGACTTTGACCAGACTACAAGGGCTGATATTGAAAAAGTTCTTACAGAACTTGAAAAAAGCGAATATGCAGAATACACAAAACACGGCTTCCGCATCATCATAAGAATATTTTATAAGTGGCTTAGAGGATCAAACAATCCAGAAGAAGTGAGCTGGTATAAAATCAAACAGCCAAAAAACAAGATAAAACTGCCTGAAACTCTTTTGACAGAACAAGATATCGCAAAGCTAATTGATGTCGCTGACAATCCAAGAGACCGAGCATTCGTGTCAATATTATATGAATCTGGATGTAGAATTGGCGAAATGCTGTCCATACAACTAAAGCACATAAAATTTGACGAATATGGCGCACAGCTAATTGTAGACGGCAAAACAGGAACACGAAGGGTTAGAGTAATTACGTCTGTGCCTTACCTAACTACATGGCTCAACGCACACCCGAAAAAGAATGATCCAGAAGCTCCGCTCTGGATATCATACTTGACAAAAGAATTGGTCGGCTACCACTGTTACAACAAAATGCTCGTCACTCTAAAAAACAGGGCTGAACTAAAGAAAGCAGTAAACCCCCACAACTTCCGCCACAGCAGAGCCACATATCTTGCAAACCATCTCACAGAAGCCCAAATGAAAGAGCTGTTCGGCTGGACAAAGGACAGCGACATGGCTTCTGTCTACGTTCATCTGTCAGGCAGAGACGTAGATCGAGCCCTGTTAAAGACGCATGGCATAAAGATGGAAGACACCCAAGAAGAAAAAAGCCTTCTTCTGCCCAAGCAGTGCAAACGCTGCCAAGACGTAAATCCCGCTACAAACAAGTTCTGTCGTGTCTGCGGTCTCCCACTAGACGACAAGATAGCAGACCAGATAGTCATAAACGAGCTGAAAAGACGGCAGGCTGACGAAGTGCTTGACAGGCTGATGAAAGATAATGAGTTTAGGGAGTTTTTGAAGAGGAAAATAGTTAATTAAAGGAATAAAATTATAGATAACTATGTACAAAATATTAGCATCTCTTAAAATTAACCTTATTAACAGTTTTTTAATATTTCCAAACAAAATAATTTTTTACATTATGTCATTTTTTAATGTTTTGTTTTTCCATACTTATTACCCAATTTTAACCCCTTTATTTTTTATTTTATCAGTTTTATTCATAGAAACCATAATAACTATAATATTTAACCCAGAATTAACAACAAAACAGCAGAAATCTGTAAAGAATATGGTAATAGTTGTTTCTGCTATTTTTTCTGCACCTTTAATTATAGATGCTATTGTTAATTCTAGACCAATTTTATTACCAACAGTATTTACTTTTGCAATTTTAACGATAATTATAGAAATGAATAACAATTTAGATTTGTTTCAAACTTTATTCAAAAATACTAGGAATTTAATTATAATTAGCATAGTTTCTGTTATAACTTTTAGTTTTTTAATTCCTGCGCCAAGCTTTTTTGTACTTGTATTCAATATAATACTTTTACCATCAGTTATTGTTATACTAATAAGAATGACAGAGTACTTTCCGAAGTTTATGATAATAACGGATTCTGAGGTAGAACAATATGATAAAAGTCAAAAAGAATATAACGATCGTGTAATATCTATTAGAGAGAAATCTTTTATAAGAGATACAAAACCAATTGTAATTAGCGGGAAAATTTATTTTTATAAAACTTCTGATTCGACAGTAATATTTGACGAACATGATAAAGATGTAAATGATGAAATTGTTAAAATGCAAATTAAAGAAACAATTAAGGTTTTGGATAAAGTGAAATATTTTAGGAGCAAAGTATTCAAAAAGGTAAACAAACTCCAACTATTTTTAGGGTTCCCAATTAGTTACTTCTTAAATAAAAAAGCAATGGGTTTTGTGTCTAGGTGGATATATCAAAATTATGAAGATGTATATTTTATTGGTAAATGTGAAGAGGATAAAGAGTTACATAGAAACGATTCTGAAAGAATGGTATACGTAGATGATTTTAATGAAAAGATATACAATTTTATTAAGGTTCTTGATATTTACATAGGGCTTCCTAATTATGAGATAAGTAATAGGATTTTGATTTCATCTCCAAAACTTTTAGAATTAATTAACGATACTCTAATACCATTTGAAGGAAAAAGAATAGAATTAGCAAAAAGATGGGTGAAAAAAACTCATCCTAAAGCCAACGAAGATGCAGTTAATAGTTTTCTTAAAAGAACACTATTTTTAGCACAATTAGAAAATTACAAAAAAATAGCTAAAGGTTTAGAAAATCTAGCCTTCTAAAACTTTTATAAACTATAAAATATATGCCAAAAATGAAGCCAGAAGTCTATTCATGCCTTAAAATGTTAGAGGCTTTAAACGAAGATTTAAGAAGAATCTATGGAAAAAATTTTGTAAATGTTCGTGGTTTTGAAAAACAGTATAATTTAATTCTACAACAACTTACACTCAACTTAACAGAACAACAAATGAGATATATACCGTATATAAATGAACCTTCTTGGTCAACTTTGGATGAAAGGAGAAGTGTTTTTATGCAAGAATTGATTACAGCCTCTGGAATAGCAATAGCATACCTTAGATCATTAGAAAGTGACCTCGATAAAGAGTTGAAAGAAAAAGAAGCCGAATTAAAAAGGAAGGAAAAAGAAGCCGAAGAAATGGCAAAATTTAATAATAAAATGTTAGAAGCTATAAAAAATATTCCAGAGTTTGCAAGGTCAAAAATTGTAGAAGAAACAAAAAAGAGTCATAGAAACATAGAACAAAACTCAAGACCAAAACAACCAGTTTTTAATATTGCAACTACAGAAAAAAAATGATTATTTTTGAAGGTTTTCCAACAACCCAAAAATCTCCCTTCTTGGCGAAGAGAACTTAACTCTCCAGCAAAGTGCTTCAGGCATTAGCAAGGACAAACATAGATGGTCTGTTCTCAGAAGGCTTTTCATCGGCTTGCCTTGATATTTGATGCGCTTTGAGGTAACTGCATACTGTTCTCCATATTTACCTATAGTTTCCTGTATTATTCTATCATAGCATGAAGTTAACTGAAGTAACGCAGAGCCTTCTACATCTTTGTGCAATTCCCTACGATTTACTGCACCTTCCTGCATCTTTATGCAACTTTCTGCAACATTCTGCATCTTTATGCAACTTTTTGTATCTTTCTGCACTTTAGCGTAACTTAATGCAAGATTATGCAACTTATTGCACTTTAGTGTAACTTTTAGCAACTTTGTGAAACTTTTGTCAGCCTTTCTTGCAACAGTCAGACGAAATATCAAAAGGTCGTCTATCAGTGTCCTTAGAGGCTGTACCCAGTCATCTTCAAGCCTTAGCTGTGGATGTATTCTAAAGAATTCCTTGCGCAATGAAGCAGATTCAAGAAAAGCCCTTTCATCTATGGACGGCTCTGTTAGAGTTTTCATAGCTTCCAGAACAGGCAACATAGTAGAGCCGTATTTGCCTCGCTTTTTCTGAAAGTTTCTGCCTTTTTCTACGAATTCAATATAACCAAATTTCATAAGGTTTTCTAAAGTAGGAAGCACCGCATTTGGCACCCACTTACCGTAAAGCTTCATAGAAATTTCATTTTTGCTTAGGCTTTCCTTTAGGCACAAATTGTAAATCTTTCTTGCTAAGTGGCTATCCAATATGTACAAATCTGGTTTCATTTATGTACATTAGATATACATATATTAAAAAGTAACCAATACTTCTTATGTCGGATTTACCTGAATGGATTGAATTTGTAAACGAAACCATAGAAAAGAAAAAACATAGGAGGGCTAGTAATGCAGACCATAACTGATTTGGCTTATGAGCGTTTGGCTAAGCTGCCTTCAGATAACGGCATAATAAGGTTTCCGATTGTGTTTCACAAGATAGGCTCAAGCTTTCAAATTCATAAAGATGATATTTGGCAGATACTTTTTGAGTTGCGAGAACAGAGAAGGATAGAGATTGTTAGGGGAAATGGGATAAAAATATTATGAATAAATAGGTTCAAAATTAGTTAGGTTGATGGTGTTTACATTTTTATATTATTTAAAAATTCTCTCTAATTCTGGTAGTATATACAATTTTATTGTTTTGTCTTCATTCGGCATTATTTGTCTAAGATGCATAACTTTTTTTCTTATGTTGTTTAATTGATCCATTCCATGTAAAAATTTTTCTTTGCTCAAGTTTATTTTATTTAATTTTGTTTCGAATATTTCCCAATTTTTTAGGAATACGTTAGCGTAATCCGATATATCTGCATAAAAAATCAATTCGTTTTCAGGCAATTTACCATCTTTTATATCCTCGTTTTTCCTTAATTCCAACTTTTCGTACAGAGTTTTATACGGGAATTGATAACTATCAGGAAATTTGATCTCTCTAAGTTTTTCATACCACTCGTCCTTTTCTGCTTTTAGAGCTACTCGCATTTCATTTACTATGTAGTTTCTTAACTGTGTCTCAAATTCTCCTATTAAAATAAACAATTCAGAATGCATTCTAAGCAATGTTTCATATTTTGGTAAAGGTATGTCGTAGTCTACTTTTCCACCTTGTATTAATTCTTGTATAAAATTATCAACTAATTGATTTAATTTTATATCGAATCTTGTATCATCAAATATCGTAAATAAAAACTTTTCATTGTTAATTTCAGAATATTCAGACGTTATATTTTCTTCTTTGAATTTATTTATCATATGTTTTATAACAGACTCGTGAAAGGGTAAAACTTGTAATAAATTCCAAAGATTATTCCTACGCCTAGCATTATCTCTAATGTCTATTATGCCTTTTATTTCATATATAGAATAAAGTAATATTGACTTATTTGTTTCTTGGGGATCGAACGGTGTAAGTTTTAAGCGATTTATTAGGTAGTCCTTAATTTCATATGGAATTACATATTTTTCTGGATCTACTCTACCACCTTTTGTAGATACATAATCATTTGTCGAAATAGCTAATCTATGCTTTTCTAATATTCTACAAAATTCTATTGAAAAGTCTAGTATTATTTTACTGTTAAATATAAAATCTTTCCAATCTAATGCCCATTCACTCTTATTTTTTTCAAAAGTCAAATCATCTGAATTAATTAGAATGAAACCCAGCACCTTTTTTGGTATGATTTCTAGTTCTTTTAATAATGTACTGTCTTTAACTAATAGTCCTTTTATCATATTGCTTGCTAATTCTGTTCCATTCTTTGTAGTCAATATAGAAGAGATCGACTTTACAGAATAAGGACAAATTATTTCAATTAGATTTTTATTTTTTAAAATTTCTATAGTTTTTCTTTCCTTTTCATTAAAATAAAATTTATCTTTGAACTTATATAAAATTCCGCCACTTAGATAATTTATTCTCTGACCAATATATATTTTTAATAATAGATCATCTTCATCCATATCTGTATAGTTATTAGCAAATTTTAAAAGCTCATTTAATCTTTTCAACCTGTCTCATAACAAGTTTACCTTTTCTTGTAATTCTATAAAATCTCCATTTTCTAGCGTCAGGATTAACAGCCTCTACCAAACCTTTCTTTGATAACATGCCTAATTTTGTGCTGACATTAGACCTAGCTATGTTGCATTTCTTTGCTATTTGCAAAGGCGCAAGAGGTTCTTTTGAGTCATTCAGGCATTCTAAAATTTTCTTACTAAGCGGACTGCCTAATAAGAAACTAACGTCATCTAGGCTCATACTAAAGAATTAGTTATAGGAAAGGCATACAATTGCCATATGTTCAATTATAACATAGTTATAAGCCTTAAATACCCTCACTCTAGACTAAATTCATGGAAAAGAAGCATACAGCGAACAGATGGGTAAAAGCACTCATAATCTTGGCAGTTACTTTGTTTATCCTTATAATAGTATTAGGCGTTCTAGCAACTTGGGCAAATTCATTCACTAGAGATCGTTTACAAGCAGCATCAGCGCAAGAAGAAACAAGAACAGAATACAATAATTATACAGAGCTTTTAGTGTCGGATGACGCTAAAATGAAAGAACTTTATGAAAACTGGGCAGATTCCTATAATTCAGCTATAGAAGACAATAAGCTCACCCAAGCAGAAGTGTCTAGTATGGGTGTAACGATAAACGAATACGCATTTGAATATAAATTGGTAAGACAACACTTGACTAATTTTAAGGAATTTGTTTTAATAAACGAAGAGGGTATTAAAACTCTAGGCGTAGACACGTTCAAAGTAAAAATAGCAATAGACGATACTATAATAAACTTAGAGAATAACATTGAAAGAATGAAGGCAAACACTCAAGTTTTGATAGATGCCAATGAACAGTATAGGCAGCAATTGGATGAGTATTTGAAATTGCTTATGTTATTTGCTTAAATAAATAAAAGATAATTTTATTCATGGACAATAATAAAATTTATGATAATGTAATAAACGATCTTGAAGCATTGGAAATTATGGCAAAGGAGCTTGCAGAAAGATTTCCACCATTAGGAGCTGCTATCTCTGAAAAAATTTATTTTGAAAATAGTTCACTTCATGTTCTTATCATATCACAGTTAGAATATTTTTTAAAAGGCGTAGGAAAAATAAAAGAACAATGGGAATTAGTTCAAGTTATAAATTCTAGTAAAGTATTAACACCTAAAGAAAAAGCTCATCTAAAATATATGTTTTTTACACGACATTGTGTGGTGCATAATGGTGCACATTTTGATGACAAATTCCTTAAAAATATGAAAAAAATAACAGAAATCGATGTAGAAAAACCTAAAAATGACCAACTTAGTGTTATAGAACCTTTCTTATTAGTAACATACATAAATTTAGTTAAAAAGTTGATGAATGAAATAAAAGACGAGCTGGGAATAGAATATAATGACTGGCGAAAAACAGAAGTTAGGAAACTAAAATCATTATACAAATAGTTACTAAACCAATTAGTGTGGAGAATATTATTATGGAAAAAAAGAAAAACATTTTAAAAATTATATATGGAATATTCATATTTATAATTATATTAATTTCATTTGTTCTATACCAGACCAACAGTATACAAATCAAAAATGACTTTATAAGTTATATATTTTTAACAATCTTACTTGTGATTATTTTGTTACCTTTAGCTAAAGAAGTTCAAGTATTTAATATTATAAAATTTAAAAAAGATTTTGATGAATTTAGAGAAAGTGTTGAAAATAAATTATCAATAATACAAAATACTTTTATTAGTTCAATAAATCAAAATCAATTAGTTCAAGTTATCACTGGAGAAGTAGACAGTAAGGAAATTAGAGATACAAATAAAATATTACAAAAAGAAATAGATAAAATTTCTAAAAAAAGAAAAAACGAAATTAGATTCAAAATAAGAGATGAAGTTGATTCGACTGATAAAAATATTATAAAAATGTTCAATAACTCTATTGCAATCGAAAAGCGTCTTAATAAACTTATTGAGTGTAGTGATAAAATATACATCGAACTACCAAGAAATATATCTTACACAAGTAGATTGTTAGTTAAAAGTGGCATAATAGATAAAAATTTATATAATGCAATAAGTACGTTTGTACCGCTTAGGAACAGTGTAGTTCATGGTAAAGATTTGACTAAAGAAGATTTGCAAATGGCAATTGATCTTTCACAAAGCATAATATTCATTTTAGATGAAGTATTGGATGAATATAGAACCAAAATGAAATAAATACAGAAGTTTTATGATGATGGAAAACAAGTGAAGGTTGGCAGCCTATAAACCACATCTCTTCAAGCATAAATAATTTCGTTTCAACGTATATTTGCGATGTTATGAAAATAACTATCACAGTAAATATATATTTTATTTTGAAATTTCATCTTGTAATAATTTATTTAATTCAATTTTAACTTCATCTAATTTTTGCTTCAAAAGGACATTGTTGGATGATAACTGATCTATAATGTACAAGAATGTAAATATAGCATGTTTCTTTGCAGCCAATTTAGTCTTCTCTTGAAATTCTTTTTGTGTAAATTTTAATTTGTCAAGTTCAATTTCGATCAACATATTATTTAATTCTTCTTCCGTAGATTTTTTATTTTCACCACGTTTTATGTAATTTTTATATTTTATATTCCTGATTAAAAAATTAATCTGAAAATTCATAATGTCGATATGACGAGATAAGTCTAATAATTTATTTAGTAAAAGTTCTGTATCTATATCATTTATTTTTGTATCTAAATTTTGTCTAAAATAGGAAATGTCTGGTTTATGTACCAACCACAAAGGAATCGATGATTTAATTGTTTCTTCTAAGCCAATTATATTTAATTCTATTTTTTCTAAATCGTTTTTCAATGTCGACAATATTTTGTATTGATCTTTAATATGTAGTTTGTCATCGTATTCTATTTGTCGCCTTTG